>Ga0163108_10000638_pt1 | contig 26063 bp, 22 predicted proteins | sample Fk1155metaG_FD_109644 | JGI IMG/M metagenome (GOLD analysis project Ga0163108, IMG submission 109644) | Marine microbial communities from the Central Pacific Ocean - Fk160115 155m metaG | ecosystem: Environmental > Aquatic > Marine > Oceanic > Photic zone | place: The Central Pacific Ocean...
ATCTGAATATTGGATAAATAATCATTTGCGTAATCAGTTGCAATATAATGGTGTGATATTTTGTGATGATCTGAGCATGCGCGCCTTAAGAAGTTACGGTTCAACAGCTGAACGAGCGACTGCCGCTTTAAGTGCAGGTTGCGATATGATACTAATTTGTAATGACCGAGAAGGTGCCGAACAAGTTGTTGAATCACACAAAGATTATCGTAATTTTGGATCCATGGTGCGATTAGCGAGTATACACGGTAAGAAGAGCATGACTAGAGATGCTTTGCTATTAAATGATAAGTGGATTAATGCCAGAGATTATTTGATGAGGTTCAACGAAAAACCTAGTCTTGAATTAAGTTATTAGTTTATTGGAGTTTCTGTAACGGATTCGTCTGTTTCGTATTTAATTAACAATTCTTTCCAAATCCTCCAAAGACATATTGATTATATTATCTAACTTCAATTCCTCATCTTCATCATTGGTAAATTCAATTTTGTATTCTATCGTACTGTTTTGGTTGCCATCATTAACCAAAAAGTAAAATGACGAGTCACTTACGCTATTTTCTAAAGTATTGTATCTTAAGAATTTAATTTCATTTTTGTATACTTTCATACCTTCTTTTAACGGCCAGGTTCCAAAAGGGTATTCCTCATAAAGATTCATTGTTTCCGGTAATTTAGAGATAGTTATATGATCCAGCTCTTTTTCTTCTAGGTCGTTATAAGAAAAATCGTTAATATTAAACTTATAAGGTAGCGATTTATCTAATACTATGATTTTATCTTCAGATGTAGGTGGATCATTAATTCCTGTAATCTCAATAACTAATTTCTTTTCTTGAGTTTTCTTTCCATCGTTAGTTATATATATAAATGAGTCCATGACTATTTCATTTTCATCTAATTTGTTTATTTCCAATTGATCGCTAATATTTGTGGTAAATTCCCCATCTTTCCTTAGTGTTAAGGAAATGTATTTTCCCGTTTTACTTAAACCTACTATCCCTCTCTCAATAGCTGAAACATATTCATTGTTTGAAGGCTGATCAAAAACATTGCCTTGTTCAGGATTTATTTGGGCTGTTCCGTGTTTTTGTTTAATTGTCGATGGATCTTTTTTTGTTATTTTTACAATAACACCAAATTTAGGGTGATCAAAATAACGTAATTCATCAAGTTTGATTTCTTTGTCATCTGATAAGAGATATTTTGCTGTTATGTTTGTATTTATATTGTGTTGATCATCTTGTTCGATTTGCATTCCATTGGTAGAGGGAAGTTTTCTATCTTCTTCGTTCATTTCAATATTTATTGATAATCTAGCTTTACCACCTATACTTTCATAGAATTCAAAAGTACCTGTGAATTCGCCTAGTGTATTTCTTAATCGCCTTAAATTTATTTTTGAAGTATCTTCCCGTTTTAGAAATGACTGCTCCCAACCGTTCCATATAATTGGTTCATAGACTCTGAGGCGATTTAATCGATTATAAATAATCCCTAATGATAGAGACTCTTTGTTTAAGGCTTGAAATAGTATTTTATTTTCAGTAGGTATCTCAATCAGCTCGTAATCTTGTTCATAAAGAGGATAAGAAGGGGTATTTGAAAGGATTTCATTATCTAAGTGCAGATTATTTGTTATGAGGTCTTCTGCTGTTACCTCCAAATTATTCTTATCCAGAATCATTTGTTCCTGAATAAATAACTCATTTCCAGTTGAATCTTCATCGAAATATTTAAATATGATTATTTCGACCGAATAATCAGCAAACTCTTGATATTCATCAATTTCATTAGCGAATAAACTGCAACTAAAGATAATAATAACTATTTCAATAAAGAAGGCTAATCTTGTTGTTGTTTTTTTATTTATTTTTCTTTTCATACAATTAATAAAGATATTTCAATAAAATCAATGCGATCTCATTCAAATAACCATAGCAATACTTAGATGATCAGTCTATCGAGAAGAGCTTCGATAAAGTTAAAGCGTTCTTCGGGGGAAATTAAAGCTATTTTAAAATTAAGGTAATACGAACTTTTCATGCGATAGACTTCGTTATCACTGATAATCTTTATTAGCTCGTTTGAATCGATGTTTGATTCTTTGGCAAACTTTATATTTCCGCCTTGTGTATCTATGTTTATTTTGATAATTCCGTTTTTATTGCATATTTTCTTTATTTTTGTCATACGCAACAAATATTCAGTTTCTTTGGGAAGTAAACCAAAGCGATCAATTAATTCTATCTTTATATCAAGAAGTTCATCTTCGTTAGCACTGGCAATGCGTTTATATAAGATGAGTCGCATATGAACGTCAAAGACATAATAAGTTGGTAACAAACAAGGTATTCTTAGGTCAATCTCAACACCTACATCGAAAGGTTCTTCAAGGTTTACTGGAGTTCCTTTTTTCATAGATTCAACTGTTCGTGATAACAAATCTGTATACAAAGAGAATCCGATTTGCTGTATTTGACCGCTTTGAGTGTCACCCAGTAATTCTCCTGCACCTCTAATTTCAAGATCATGAGTGGCTAATACGAATCCAGAGCCGAGATCCTCTAAAGAACTTATTGCTTCGAGACGTTTATTCGCATCCTCTGTTATGGTGTTTTTTGGAGGTGTTAAAAGGTAAGCATATGCACGATGATGGGAACGACCAACACGACCTCTTAACTGATGAAGTTGAGCAAGACCAAATCTATCCGCACGATTTATTATAATTGTATTCGCTTTTGGTATATCAAGACCACTTTCAATAATCGTAGTACAGAGTAATAAATTAAATTCATTGCGATAAAATTGAAACATGACTTCTTCTAGCTGAGTTTCTCGCATTTGACCGTGTCCAATCTTTATCGTGGCTTCTGGAATTATACTTTCCAGAAGAAGCTTTATGTTTTCAATATCTTCAACTCTGTTATGTACAAAATAGATTTGCCCGCCACGTTTTATTTCTCTTAAGCATGCCTCTTGAATAACCAGATCATTCCATTCACTGATAAATGTCTTGATTGTTAAACGATTTAATGGAGGGGTAGTAATTAAAGAGAGCTCTCGAATACCGCTCAAGGCCATATTTAGAGTTCTAGGGATGGGCGTTGCAGTTAAAGTTAATATGTCTATATTATTTTTGAGGTTTTTAATTACTTCTTTATGTCGAACACCAAATCGGTGTTCTTCATCAATAATGGCAAGACCTAGGTTTTTAAAGCTTTTAATATGTTGGAGTATTTTATGCGTGCCAATTGCAATATCAACTCTTCCTGACTCAATTTCTGTTACGGTTGTCTTGATTTTTTTTTGGGATTGGAATCTTGATAGGACAGATATATTGATTGGCCACTTAGTGAATCGTTCTTTAAAAGTTTTTTCGTGTTGATTTGCTAAAAGTGTTGTGGGCACCAAAACAATAACTTGTTTACCTTCAAGTGCTACAATAAGAGCAGCTCTTAGCGCTACTTCAGTTTTACCGAAACCAACATCTCCGCAGATTACTCTATCCATCGGTTTGTTTGAGGATAGATCATCCAAGACCGATTGAATGGCATTTTCTTGGTCATTGGTTGTTTCGTATGGAAAGTCATTCTCAAAATTTTCGTAATCGTTTTTTGACCATATAAATGCATGACCTGTGCGAGCTGACCTTTTAGCATAAACATCTAAAAGTTCTGCCGCGATGTCACGAATTCTCTTAATTGCACGTTTTTTTGCTTTGATCCATTGATCACTGCCAAGTTTGTGTATGGGCGCATTTTCAGGAGATGATCCTGTGTAACGTGATATCAGCTCAAGTGAGTGCACGGGAACGTAAAGTTTATCGCCATCTGCATATTCTAGATGAAGGAACTCCTCATCATCATTACCGTAATTGAGTTGAGTGAGACCTTGGTATCTACCCACACCGTAGACTATATGTACAACTGGCGCACCAATAGAAAGATCCGTGAGTTGCTTTATAATTAATTCAGGGTTTCTTTCTTTGTACCCAATTTTTCGTTGCTTAGGTTTTTCACTAAAAAGTTGTTGTCCGGCAATAATGGCTACATCTGAGTCTTTGATTATTGCGCTTTGCTTGAATGGCCCAATCGTTACTAACATCGATTCTTTGGCTGTATAGATATCTTGCCAGTGATTAATGCGATGCATTTTGATATCTAGATCTTTCAGAAGATCAATCACTGTTTCTTGATGTCCGTGAGATTCGGTGGTAAAAAGAACTTTTCCATTAAAAGATTTAATAAATTCTCTCAACCCAAGGGAGGGCTCTTTATGCTGAGTTTTTATTTTAATATTTGGAGGAAAGCTTGTATTAATGTTAATTACACCCTTTCTTTCATCTAAAGAATGACGACTGTATTTTATGGTTTTATAATTATTTAGTTTTTTAATAATCTCTTGAGCTGGGATAAAAGCCTCATCGGGATGAAGGAGGTTTTTTTCATCATTTTCTAAATGTAACTTATATCGACCTCGAATATCAGCCCATGATTCATTTAATATCTCTTTTATATTTGTAGGTAAAAATATAATTGCATCTTGTGAAAAGTACCTTAAGAAATCATTTGTTTTTTCGAAAAATAATGCCAAATAGTATTCAATACCTCCATATGAATTGCCATCAGATATCTCACGGTAAACTTTTGACTGAGCAGGTTGACCTTCAAAACGTTCTCGATAACGACCCCTAAAGTATTGTATTGCATTCTCATCTAATGGTACTTCTTTAGCGGGAATAATGTTAAGTGAGTCAATTTTATTTTGAGATATTTGAGAATTAACATCAAAGACTCTTATTGACTCAACTTTATCGTCATATATTTCTATTCTTATTGGGTGTAAAGCTCCCATCGGATAGATATCAACCAAAGAGCCTCTGTTGGCAAATTCACCGTGTTCTTCAACATGATTTACACGGTTATAACCATTCCTTATAAGCGAATCAATAAATTGCAGATGGTTTAACTCTTCATCTACATTTATAAAAAAAGATCGAGAATGAACATATTGTATTGGGGGCAATCTGTTGAGCAGAGAATTTGGAGTTACAATTGTGATTCTTTTGTCTTTGTTTGCTGACTTGCTCAATATGGCTAATCGTTTTGAGATAATTTCTCGATGAGGTGAGAAATTATCATATGGGAGTGTTTCCCATTCAGGAAAATAATCTACAGAAGAATTGTTCGAGAAAAAGAAATCTATCTCTCGTTGGAGTTGTTTAGCATGTTTTATATTTTCTGCTATTAGAATCGAAGAACAATTGCTTGAGCTGATTATTTCGTAAATAAAAAGTGCTTGACTAGGACCTATAGTTCGACCAACAGATTTGATCTCTTTGATTTTTTTAGTTTTTATTAATTGAGAATTTATCATTAGTTGGAATTTAATGATTGGATATCAGTGAAAAATTATTAAAAATTATAATATTAATTAAGAGTAATTGTGAAAATACTGTGAAAGTTTAAGTTAATCTTTTGTCTTGCTAAGCTTCTTTATTTGTTTCTGTAGCTCTTTGAGTAGATTTTTGTTTTTCGAAATACGTTGTTTTTCTTTCTCGATTATTTCAATTGGTGCATTAGAAAGGAAACTTGTGTTGTTTAATTTTAATTCACTTTTATTGATTTCTTTGCATGCAGTGATTTTTTGTTTTTCTAATCTATCCAATTCATCTGCAATATCAATGAGATCAGAAATAGGGACTAGGAGTTTCATTTTTCCATGCATAGCAGTTGAAGATAAAGGTTCTTTTCCACCTTTTTTTAGGAATGTTATACCTTTAATCCTACCTGCATGTTGAAGTATATTATTATACTCTTTAATTAAATCTTTTTCTTTCTTTGAATTGTTTTTGATTGTTACAGATAACATTTTCCCCGGTGAAATATTCATTTCCCCACGAATTTTTCTAATCCCTAGAATAAATTCTTTTACCCATTTTATTTTATCTTCAGCCTTATCGTTAACAAGGGATATATCATATGTTGGATAAGGCCTCAGCATGATTGTCTCTTCAGGAAGCATCAGTTTTTGTTTGATATTTAGCCAAATTTCTTCTGTTATAAAAGGCATTATTGGGTGTAACAGGCGTAAGATATTTTCGAGTGTCTCAATAAGGGTTACCTTTGTTCCTAGTTTTTGTTTATCATTAAAATCTTTATTATGAAGAATTGCTTTGGACAACTCCAAATACCAATCGCAAAATTCATGCCAAATAAATTCATGCAGACATTGTGCGGCAAGATCAAATCGATATTTCTTAAAGTAAGTATGTATTTTCTTAGTGGTATTGTTTAATTCTGATTTAATCCAATAATCAACAGTTGTATATTCGATATCATCTTGGTCTATTTTCTTTAAACCTTTTGTATTCAATAAAGTGTAATGAGCAGCATTCCATAACTTGTTGCAGAAATTTTTATACCCTTCAATTCTACCAAAATCAAAACGAATATCTCTTCCAGTTGTTGCGAGAGAAGCAAAGGTAAATCTTAAAGCATCAGCACCATAAGCCTCTATTCCATTTGGAAACTGTTTGATTGTATTTTTCTCAATCTCTGGTTTTAAATGATCTTGCATTAAACCTGCAGTACGTTTCTTTAGTAGATTTTCTAAATTAGTTCCATCAATTAAATCAAGAGGATCTAGAACATTACCTTTAGATTTTGACATTTTTTGACCATATTGATCTCTGATAAGACCATGTATGTAGACTTCTTTGAATGGAACTTTTCCGGTGAATTTAATCCCCATCATGATCATTCGTGCCACCCAAAAAAAGATAATATCAAAGCCGGTCACCAGTACTTGTCCAGGGTAGAAGGTTTTAAATGACTGAGTATCATCAGGCCATCCTTGTGTACTGAAAGGCCATAATGCAGAAGAGAACCAAGTATCCAAAACATCTTCATCTTGTTTCAGCTTGACTTGATTTTGGAGATTGAACTTATCTCTTATTGCCTTTTCATTTTTTCCTACATAAATATTATTTTTTTCATCATACCAGGCAGGAATTCTATGACCCCACCACAATTGTCTGCTAATGCACCAGTCTTGAATATTTTCCATCCACTCAAAATAAGTTTTTGACCAATTGTTTGGAACAAATCTAATTTCTTTGTTCTCAACTGCTTTTATTGCAGGTTTTGCTAGTGGTTTTATATCAACGTACCATTGATTAGTAAGATAAGGCTCGATTATTGAGCCGCTGCGATCACCTCTTGGTATATTGATTGTGTGATTCTCTATTTTCTCTATTAATTGTAATGATTCGAAGTCAGCAACAATCTTTTTTCTTGCTTCTTCCCTTGTAAGGCCTTGAAATTCTTTAGGGGTAGACTGATTTAGCTTAGCGTTATTATCAAAAATATTAATGAGTGGTAATTTATGCTTCATGCCAATTTCATAATCATTAAAATCATGAGCCGGAGTTATTTTGACACAGCCAGAACCGAACTTTGGGTCAACATAATCATCAGCAATAATTGGTATTTTTCGATTGACGATAGGAACAATAGCTTCCTTTCCTATCAAATCTTTGTATCTATGATCATCTGGATTGACTGCAATTGCGCTGTCACCAAGAACTGTTTCAGGTCTTGTAGTTGCAACAACTACATACTTTTCGTTATCGGCTAAATGGTAACGAAAATGCCACAACTGGCCTTTTTCTTCAGTAACTAGAACTTCTAAATCAGATAAAGCGGTATGAAGAATTGGATCCCAGTTAACTAATCTCTTTCCTCGATATATAAGTCCTTCTTCATAAAGTTTTATAAAGACATCTATTACCGCATCATTAAGTTTCGGATCCATCGTGAAGCAATCACGATTCCAGTCAAGCGAAGCACCAAGTCTTCTTAGTTGCATGGCAATTGCTCCACCTGATTGATCTTTCCAGTTCCAGATTCGTTTAATGAAATCCTCTCTTTTCATATCAAGGCGAGAGTATCCTTCAGAATTCAATATACGTTCCACAACCATTTGAGTAGCTATTCCCGCATGATCCATGCCAGGTTGCCACAAAGTATTATATCCCATCATACGATGATAGCGGGTAAGAGCATCCATGATTGTATCTTGGAATGCATGTCCCATATGGAGTGTACCAGTAACATTAGGAGGTGGAATCACAATACAGAAAGGTTCACCTGGACCTTGTGGTTGAAAGTAATTATTTTCTTCCCAACGTTTATAATGCTGTTGCTCTATATTTTTTGGCTGGTAGTGTTGTTCCATATATTTCTTACAAAATTTTGTTTTTTATTATTACATTTGATGAGATTTCACTTTGTAACCTAAATTACGAAATTCCACAAATCTTTCCCTGGCTTTCTTTTTACTGCCTTCTTGATTTAATACAATCTCAACAATACGTTCAAATTTACTGCATTCATCAATTTCTATTTCAGACAGATTGATTAACACATCACTCTTGTTGGTTGTTTTTTTGTTATGGGTGATTAAGATACATTTAGGATCCTTTTGTGTTTCTTTGGTTTCGATTTCATGTGGCAAAAAGCTTTCTTCTTTGTAGCTCCATAATAATTTACTTAAGCTTTCCGAGTAACCTTTATCTGGAGAACTTATATGAATAGATTTTTCCATTTTGTATACCTTTTCTGAAATTCTACAGGCGAATAATTGTCTAGAAGCTTCATCCTCCTTAGATAAAATATAAAAGTCTGCTTGTTTCATTATCTGATATTTAAGCGGCTCTGATTTATCATGAAATCGGTTAGCATTGATACTGGCCTACCGGTACTTCCTTTTTTTGAGCCTGACTTCCAGGCTGTGCCAGCAATGTCCAAATGAGCCCATTTCATTTTCTTGGTGAATTTACCTAAGAAACAAGCAGCAGTTATAGATCCCCCGTAGCGTCCTCCAATATTTGCAATATCAGCAAAATTGCTTTTAAGTTGAGTTTCATATTCGATGCCCATAGGCATTTTCCAGCCTTGATCCATAGATCTATCACCAGCATTCATAATTTTATTACTCAGTTCATCGTTATTACTCATTATTGCAGTACGATGATGCCCAAGTGCTATCACACAAGCTCCTGTCAGAGTTGCCACATCAATAATGTATTTTGGTTTAAAACGCTCAGCATAAGTCAGAGCGTCACATAAAATTAATCTTCCTTCTGCATCCGTATTTAAGATCTCAATGGTTTGTCCTGACATACTCTTTATAATATCCCCAGGGAGAGTAGCAGTACTACTTGGTCGATTCTCGCATGCCGGAACTATAACAGTTAAGTTAATAGGTAATTTCATCTTAGCGACTGCATTTATTGTTCCGATAACGGAAGCAGCACCACACATATCGAACTTCATTTCATCCATTGCAGCACTTGGTTTTATTGAAATACCACCTGTATCAAATGTAACGCCTTTACCTACTAGTATAAAAGGCTTTTCCAATTTAGCTCCTTTATATTGCATTACAATTAATTTTGCCGGTTCTTTTGATCCCGCAGTTACAGATAAAAATGAATTCATCTTTAATTTTTTTAGAGCGCTTTCGTTTAATATCCTTGTACTTAAATTGTTGTATTTTTTTGCAATTTTTTGTGATTCTTTGGCTAGATAAGTTGGTGTGCAAATGTTCGCTGGTAAATTACCGAGATCTTTTGCAATCTCAATTCCCGAACCTATAGCTTCTGCATGCTTGCAACCTAACTTCACGTTACTTGATGTTTCTTTGTTGCCGGTTGCGAGAATTATTTTATTAGGAGAAAGTTGGTATTTTAATGATTGCGTTTTTAATTTATTGAATTGATATGTACAACTGAAATAAGCTTCAATACTAAATCTTGCTTTATAGTATTCAGACAATTGATTTATCTTTTCGAGGATTAGATAGTTAGCAATGCTTTTTAATTTATTGTGAAGAATCGCGTTTATTGCAACTTCATTTGCCTTTTTGAATTCACTAGCTCCAAAAGAATTTTTATTTCCCAAACCTATGATCAAAAGTCTTTTTGCTTTTATGTAATTTCCAGAGGGCAATATCTTAAATTGACCTAGATCAGTTCTGATATCTCCTGATCTGATTGATCTAGAAATTAGTTTGTTGGTAGATTGATTGATGTCGTCAGCAGCCGAGGTCAGTTTACTTTTGTTGTAAACACCTATAATCAAGCAGTCGGCAATGATTTTGGATGCGATGGTGGAGGAAGTTATATATTTCATAAATTATTAACCTGTATCTTGAATATTTTATTTATTTTTATCAGAGTAGTTTTTATCTTATAGTGTTTGATACTTATACAAAAAACGTTAGTCTAAGTTTACACTGCAGTATAAGTTAACTTTACAGATTTTATAATAAAAAAAAGAAGTGTGTAATTTATGCTACGAATAATCGATCGATATATTCTTAGAGAAGTATTTAAGACTTGGCTGATTGTGATGCTAGCCTTGTTAGGTGTCTTATTGACGAATCAATTTGCCAGGATTTTAGGTGATGTGGCAAAAGATAAATTGCCAAGAGACGCCATCACCGAGTTGATTTTTCTGACAGGTCTTCAGTATCTAACAATATTGATTCCAGTTGGGTTATTCTTGTCTATATTAATGGCATTAGGTCGCTTATATTCGAATAGTGAAATGTTTGCAATGATGGCTTGTCGAGTAAGTGCATTTGGAATATATCGCCCGATTTTATTACTAACTATTCCTTTAGTTATTTTGTCAGCATGGGTCACAATTGACATTGGACCAAAGTCTCTTTTAGAAATTGAGAAAATAAATAATGAGGCACGCCGTAAGATTGACCTTAAAAGTATTGAGCCAGGTCGATTCATTGTTGACGATGGTCTTGGTACGGTCATATATGCCGAGGAGGTATTCGCAACAGGGGAATTAAAGAATGTATTTCTTCAGTTCACTACCGCGGATGGTGAAATCGAAGTAGTTGTTGCTGAGCGTGGCAACCAAAGAGAGGTAGTTAATGATAACGAACGTTATTTTGTGCTTTATGATGGCAAACGTTATATAGGCAATCCAGGAACAAATGATTATATAGTGATGGAATTTCTGGAGCACGGAATTCCATATACTTTGCCAGAGGTTTCTGTGAAAGATATTGATGTGAAGTCAATGCTTTTTAGGAGCCTTTTAAATTCTAATGACAGACAAAAGAACGCTGAGCTTCACTGGCGTATTGGGATTCCAATTTCTACTGTAATACTAGTCTTGTTGGCCATACCTATGAGTAAGAGTGAACCAAGACAAGGCCAATATAATAAAATATTTGCTGGAATTTTTACTTTTATTATTTACTTTAATTTACTTTCCGCGGGAAAATCATGGCTTGAGAATAGTATAGTGGATAAACAAATAGGTTTATGGTGGGTTCACTTGTTAATGTTGATGGTGTTGTTCTTTATTTTTTTCAAAGATAAAGGGTACCATAGGCGCCTGATAAAAGGATACCGAAGTCAGTGAATACAATTCTCGCAAAATATCTCATTAAATCAATAATGCTGAGCGTTTTTTTGGTTTTGATAATATTGTTGTCATTAACTGCTTTGTATGAATTTATAAGTCAACTAGGAAATTTGGAAGGTGATTTCGGTGTACTGCAGGCATTTTTATTTGCAATGCTGAGATTACCTCAATTGTCATTTGAGATGCTACCTATGACAACATTGATTGGTTCTCTTTTGTGCTTGGGGTTATTTGCAAATAATAGTGAATTAGTAGTGATGCATTCTGCAGGTATATCGATAAATAGACTGGCAAAGATTCTTAGTATGAGCGGTATCTTTGTAGCGTTATTTTCAATTTTGATTGGTGAGTTTATCGGTCCACCTCTAGATTATTACGCTAGAAATATGAGAGATGAAGCTCGTTATAGTCAACAGGGCTCTGATTTCGGAAGTGCAGTATGGGTCAAGGATGGGAAAACAATAATTCACCTTGAGAGGGTAAATACTGATTATGATTTTGGTAGTATTTATATGTTTCGATTCAATGATGATAATTCATTGAGATCTATCGCTGCTGCCGAGAATTCAGGAATAGATCGGAATGAAGAATGGGTGTTAAGAAACTTCAGAGAAACAAGATTTGACAATAATCGCGTAACAACCAGTGAAGCGGAATTAGTTAATGAGTCTTTTGAGTTAAATAGTGACTTATTAGGGGTGACACTAGTGAAACCAATTAGCTTATCCATTAGAGAGCTTGCAGGTTATGTAGGTTATTTAAAGAAAAATGACTTGTCATCAAGTCGCTATGAAATTGAACTTTGGTCAAGGGTTTCTGCTTTACTAACAATGATATTAATGCCAATTATAGCGCTGACTTTTGTCTATGGCTCGCTTCGTTCGGTCGGAACAGGTGCTAGATTGACTGTAGGTTTGGTGATTGGCTTAGTTTATTTTCTTGTAAGTGAGTTAATATTTAATTATGGTCAAGTATATGGAATAAACCCAATATTAATAGCATGGTCACCACCTATACTTTTCCTGGGTCTTACTTTATTTAGGCTGAAGAAAATAGGATACAAATAATTATTTTCTCGGCCGATACCGCAATCTTGTCTTAGAGATATGGTCATGCCAAGTTAAGTTATTACGATCTATGGCTTGCCACCAAAAACCTAAGCCTAATGGTAGCCAAGATAAGATTGCAGAAAAAAAACGAATAGAGCATTGCAGAATATTTGGTTTTAGCCCGTCAAACGTTTCAATTTTTAGCCCCCAGGATTGCATTCCTAATGTGCGCCCAGATATACTCCAAAATCCCACTAAAAATAAAAAGATTATTAAAAACAATGTTAACTGGTAATCAAATGATCTTCCCTCAACTGCTTCACCATAACGCAACGCGATAAAAGGAATTGTTCCTAAAAACATTAAAGATAATATTAGTAAAGTATCATATACTATTGATATAAAACGTCTTTTAATACTTACGTTTGACATTAAATTTTCCTTATGATCTTATTAAGAAACAAAGCAATATAGAATATATTTATATAATATTACTATAAAGTAAGTGATATTTGGTTTAATAGTTTTGTATTTATCTTGTAGGTCAATAACACTTATTTTAATGGAATGATTGGGTATAATTGCTAGTGATTTTATTTTTTGTTGTACGGAAATAATTTTTTAGATTAATTTTTATAGGAGATATTAAATGGAATTAATGGCGATTATCACGGCACTGATATTGGTGCAAACACTATTTTTTGGCTTTGAAGTTGGGAAAGCTAGAGGTAAATATAGTATCAAGGCGCCTGCGGTATCAGGTAATGAGCAGTTTGAAAGATATTATCGTGTGCATCAAAATACATTAGAGCAAATAGTTATTTTTCTTCCTTCATTTTGGTTATTCGGCTATTTTGTCAGTGAGAGTATAGCTGCAGGCTCAGGTTTTCTATTTATTGTTGGAAGATTTGTCTTTCGTTCAGCCTATCTAAAAGATCCATCAAGCCGTGAAATTGGATTCTTATTGAGTTTTTTGCCTATTGCTGTATGCCTATTTGGATCAATTTTTTTTGTAATAAGGTCAATGATGTGAGTTTATACATATATTAAATTAGAATGACCAAAGATAATAAATACAAGAAGAAGGGCTTAGTTAGATTGATTCAGGCTTTTTTTAACTCGGGAAAAGGTTTGAGAGCTGCATGGATCAATGAATCAGCTTTTAGACAAGAGGTGTATTTGTTTGTCGTATTGAGTGTCATTGCTCTCCTTTTACCTCTAAATTTAAGCGAAAAATTTGTTTTGATAACGTGCATGTTGCCTGTCTTAGTTGTTGAATTAATAAATTCTGCTATTGAGTCCATCATCGACAGAATAGGGATGGAAGAGCATGACTTATCAGCTAGAGCAAAGGATATGGGCTCAGCTGCTGTATTTGTCGCACTGCTAATCGTCTTTCTGGTTTGGTGTTTTGTTATATATAAAAACATGCCGCATGCCTTCTTTTTGTCTTAGCTAACAGTATGAAATCTATTAAAAGAACAAAAATTGGTATTCTTTCTCCATTCATATCCGTCATTCTGTTTGTTATTATTTTTCTAAGTTTATCTAGATTCTTATTGGCTTTCTGGCAATTCGATCGAGTAAGTAATGCCGAAGGTTGGAATGAATTATTTTTTAGTGGTCTGAGGATAGATATTGCGACCGTTTCGTACTTATATATTTTACCAGCTTTGATTTCCTCAGTCATAGTCAGTAATTCTACTATCTATAGATTCTGGCAATACATATTAAGAGTCTGGGTAACTTTTAGTATTTGGCTATTGGTTTTTATGGAGACGGTAACACCATCCTTTATCATTGAATACGATGTACGCCCAAACAGACTTTTTGTTGAATATTTAATTTACCCAGAAGAGCTAACCAAAATGCTGTTAAGCGGATATAAAGTTGAATTGATTGTTTCTTCTGTGATTAGTGTATCTGTAATTTACTTGACGTGGAATTATTCTAAGATATTTGTAAACAAAGATTCTGTCTATAATTGGTATTGGCGTCTCTTTCTGGCGATGTTTGTCTTGATTATAGGGGTTATGGGTGCAAGATCTACATTAGGCCATCGCCCGCTGAATCCAGCTATGGTCGCATTTTCAAATGACCCGTTAATGAATGATCTTGTATTAAATTCAAGCTATTCTGCGCTGTTCGCCGTCAAGCAAATGCAAAACGAAGATGATGCTTATAAATATTATGGAACCATGCAAGAAAAAGATGTCATTCAATTGATCAGAGAGTCAACAATCAATAATTTTCTCAATACAAGTCAAGATGATTTGCCCACAATGGCGTCACACAAAGCAACTTATAGAGGTCAACCAAAAAATCTGGTTATTTTATTACAAGAGAGCTTAGGCGCTAGATATGTAGGTGGTTTAGGTGGCTTACCTATTACACCGAATCTAGATCAGTTGATGAAAGAAGGGTGGAACTTTAAGAAAATGTATGCCACAGGAACGCGATCGGTTCGAGGTATTGAGGCCCTTATTACAGGATTTTCGCCAACCCCAGGCCGATCTATTGTGAAATTAGGAAAAAGTCAAAGAGGGTTTTTCTCTATTGCTTATCTTTTAAGTAAGAAGGGTTACCACACACAATTTATATATGGTGGAGAAAGCCATTTTGATAATATGAAGAGTTTCTTTTTAGGTAATGGTTTTAATGACATGCAAGATTTTTCAACTTTTGATAATCCTGTATTTGTTGGTTCATGGGGAGCCTCTGATGAGGATCTTTATAATAAAGCTCATCAGCAATTTTCCAACTTAAATGATCAGGGAAAGCCGTTTTTTAGCCTTGTGTTTACTACTTCAAACCACAGTCCATTTGATTATCCAGATAACAGAATAGAGCTTTTCAATAAACCGAAACAAACCCGTGAAAATGCAGCTAAATACTCTGATTATGCTTTAGGGGAGTTTTTCAAGAAGGCAAAAAATTCCGAATACTGGAAAAACACAATTTTTTTGGTAGTGGCAGATCATGATTCTAGAGCTTATGGAGATCAATTAGTTCCATTAAAACATTTTCATATTCCAGCGGTAATTCTTGGTGATGGAGTTAAGAATCGAGAAGATAATCGCCTAGCAAGTCAGATAGATTTGCCTCAGACATTGTTATCATTGATCGGTATTGATAGCGACAATCCAATGATAGGGCATGATTTAACAAAAGAAATTCCTGAGAATAAACTTAGAGCCATGATGCAATTTTACAAGAATTTTGCATGGATGGACTCTAGAAATAATGTAGTTATTTTTCAACCCGAAAAACCACCAATTGAATTTCTTTATGATGAGTCAAGTAATGCGTTGATTGAAAAACAAGCTATTAATTTAGATTTTATCAGGAAAGCAAAGGCCAATGCTCTATGGGGCAGCTTGGCTTACAAGAAAGACTACTATAGCGTTACCAACTAATCGTTATTTATGAGTTTTCACAGAATTTTTCGAAATCTTCTTTTCTTTTTTTATAGATAACTTGTTCGTTTCTTGACATTGTGCAATTTAAGCTCCATCGGCATTGCTCATCCTTCTTAATCTCTTCTTGGAGTGAAGAGCAATTGGTTGAGAATTTCAATACAGGATCAATTAAATTGTTTTGAATTGATGCGCTAGTCTCTATTGGTAGAGATTGCATTATAAAGTTACCAGATAACCAAAGAATAGAAGCAATTATCAGCACTGGGATAAATAATTTTTTGAATAAGTGTGAGAGCTTATTTAGCATGTTAGTATTCCATTTGTAGTAGCATTTTCACCAATTAGTATAGCTTATTATAAATCGAGAAGACTCACTCATTATTTTCGGGTTAAGAGTTATAGCAAAAAAATGAAATGATTAGATTGATATGATCTTATTTTAAATTCTGGATGGCCAAATTCGTTTGTTTGATAAATCAATACAACCCAAAAAGATTCATGCAGCTTCTTTAAAGATAAATAAAGAATTAATCTCAAAGAATGTGCTAAAAATAATAGAAAAACTGAATGCCTCGGGTTTTCAAGCTTACTTGGTGGGTGGTTGCATCAGAGACTTAATGCTCGGGATGCACCCAAAAGATTTTGACTTAACCACAGATGCTAAGCCGCAGGAAATTAGAAGATTATTTAAGAACTGTCGGTTGATTGGTAGGCGTTTTCGTTTGGCGCACATTAGATTTGGAAGAGAATTAATTGAAGTCGCAACTTTTCGATCTTCAACAGAAAATAATAAGGCTGATATTTTAAGAAGCAGTAGAGGAAGAATATTACGAGATAATGCATACGGATCAATTGAAGATGACGTTTTTAGAAGGGATTTCAGATGCAATGCACTATATTACGACACTGTTAGTAATTATATTTTGGATTATGTTGACGGATTAAAAGATATTAAGCTCAAGAAACTAGTGATGATTGGCAATGCTCATAGAAGATTGCATGAAGACCCGGTTAGAATGATTCGAGCGATTCGGTTTGCAGCAAAACTTAATTTTAATATTGATGCTCAATTAGCTTCGAGCATAAAGAAGAATTCTGGCTTATTGGAAAGCATACCTGCTGCAAGGATGTTTGATGAATTTTTAAAACTATTTCAGAGTGGTTATGCAGAAAGCACATTTGAATTGTTGGTTAAATTTGGATTGTTTAAAGAACTATTCCCTCAAACTGATGAGCAAATAAATTTAGATGCTACCCTGAAAGAATTTATAATAGCAGCCTTACAAAATACGGATCTTAGGTTTATAGAGAAAAAGCCAATTACACCAATGTTTCTTTTAGGTGTTTTTTTGTGGGGGCCAATACTTCAATACTCAAGTAACATCAAAAAGAGGAAAAAATGCTCGCAATCTAGATCTTTAGTTATTAGTACATATAAAGTTATTGCTATGAATAGCAATAGAATTGCGATTCCAAAAAGATTTTCTAGTTTAATGTCAGAAATGATTGCAATGCAGCCAAGATTTGAAATTATTTCGCCAAAACAAGCAAAATTATTATCTAAGCTTCGGATTTTCAGGGCAGCATATGATTTTCTGCTTTTGAGATCGTTAGTTGGTGGTTGTTCGGAAGAGGTAATTAAATTTTGGTCAAAAGTTCAACTTAAAACAGGTAAAGATATATATCATAGGAAAGTTAATAGAAAACAACTTAACGGAAGATAAAATGAAATGCCAGGACCAACATTGGAAAGTTTCTTATATTGGCATTGGGAGTAATTTAAATAATCCAATTCATCAGGTTAATGAAGCAATATTAAGCATACAAAAAATACCAAAAACATGTTTTATAGTTACTTCAAGTCTTTATGAGTCATCACCAATGGGCCCCTCTAACCAACCCAATTATATTAATGCTGTTGTTGCAATATTAACACTCCTAGAACCTCATGATTTATTGGACGAGTTGCAACGTATAGAGATACAACAAAAAAGAATTCGTTCCGCAGAGAAATGGGGACCGAGAACAATAGATATTGATTTGTTAATCTTTAGTAATGAGGTGATCAATGATGAATCTCTGATTCTGCCGCACCCAGGAATTCAGCATAGAGACTTTGTGCTTACTCCTTTAGTTGAGATTGCTCCAGATCTAGTAGTGAAAGGCCCAGAAAATGTTGTAGACTTACTAAATAAAATACATGAGTCTAAAATAAATATAAAAATAATTGATTAAAGAAGAATGACAATAAAAAGTATTGATAGAGAGCAAGATGCACCTCGCTTGATTGTGGTTGAGGGGCCAATAGGTGTCGGTAAAACAAGTTTAGCTAAGAGACTTGCTGAGAGTTTATCTGGATCATTAATGCTTGAAGATATAGAGAGTAATCCATTCTTAGATCGATTTTATCAAGGAGGTCACGGTGCTTTGCCTGCACAATTATTTTGTCTTTTTCAGCGCGCCAAGCAATTAGAAACACTTCGTCAATCAGACCTTTTCTCTTCGTTGTATGTTGCTGATTATCATATAGAAAAGGATAGGTTATTTGCTGCTATAATCTTAGATTCAAGTGAGATGGCTTTGTATGACCAAATATACGAAAAAATGGATATAAATACTGCAATCCCAGATTTGGTTATATACCTTCAAGCTAATCCCAATGTTTTGCTTGAAAGAATCGCTCAACGCAACATTCCGAGCGAGAGATTTATCGATCGTCATTACCTTGACAACATAACTGAAACTTTCGCACGCCACTACCATAATTATGACGACGGTCCTTTATTGATCGTTAATACAACCTCAATAGATCCGATTAACAATGAAAATGATTACGAACAATTGCTTGAGCAAATTAATATCACAAAAGTTGGTAGACATTTTTTTAATCCATTATCTGTTGTTGGATTTTCATAAGAAATTTTTTCAAATAGAGTAATAGTTTATGTATACGCAATTAGAACAAAGAAGTATGGCTGAACCGCCAATCAATATTGCAACACTAAAAAATATGAAAGCAAACGGCGAATCTATAGCTTGTTTGACTGCTTATGATGCTAGCTTTTCATTGATTGTTGATAAGGCTGGAATAGATGTAGTTCTTGTGGGTGATTCCTTGGGAATGGTAATACAAGGTCATGATACAACGGTACCAGTTACAGTAGATGATGTTATTTATCACACCAAAAGTGTATCTCGAGGATTGAAAAGGGCCTTCCTTATTGCAGATATGCCTTTTATGAGCTATTCGGATCCGAACCAGGCTCTTGAGAATTCAGTGCGTTTAATGCAAGAGGGCGGCGCCATGATGATTAAGTTGGAAGGCGGTGAGGATCAAATAACGATAGTTGAACATCTTGCAAGACATGATATTGCGGTTTGTGCTCATTTAGGTTTAAAGCCACAGTCTGTTCATAAAATAGGCGGTTTTAGAGTGCAGGGAAGAATACAGAATGAATCCAAAAAAATGCTCAAAAACGCTAAATCTCTACAAGATGCTGGCGCTGACATTGTTTTGTTAGAATGCATTCCAAATGAGCTAGGTAAATCTATTAGCAAGAATTTAGATATACCAGTAATTGGTATTGGGGCTGGTCCGGATGTTGATGGTCAAATTTTAGTTTTATATGATATTTTAGATATTACTCAGGGTTCTACGCCAAAATTTGTTAAGAACTTCATGAAAGGCCATGATTCACCGGTAGATGCAATCCAATCATATGTGAAAGCAGTAAAGAAAGGAGATTATCCTGCTGCGAAGCACTGTTTTTCTTAATAAGAAAATTGGTAGATTGAATTTTGGAAGTAATCAGTAAAATTAAAGACATGCAAATATTGCTCAATAATCAGCGTGGGCAAAAAAATAAAATTGCATTTATTCCAACAATGGGAAATTTGCATCAAGGGCATCTAAGTTTAATTGAGTTAGCGAAAACTTATGCTGAATTTATTGTTGTTTCAATTTTTGTCAATCCTACTCAATTTCATGAAGATGAGGATTTTGATGTTTATCCAAGGACAATAAAATCTGACTTATCTAAATTGAAAGACATTGATATCGATCTGGTTTTTTTGCCAGAGATATCAACAATTTACCCTTACGGAATAGACGTTTCGACACAAATAATAATTCCAGGATTGAGCCAAGAATTATGCGGTAAAGTGAGGCCAGGTCATTTTAATGGCGTTACTTCAGTTGTTCTGAGGTTATTTAATATAATAGAACCTGATATTGCAGTGTTTGGTCAAAAAGATTACCAGCAAAAAATAATGCTAGGATTTATGGTTAAAGATTTATCGTTAAACATTAGAATCGTAGATGGACCTACAATAAGGGAAGAAGATGGTTTAGCGATGAGTTCTCGCAATCAATTGTTATCATCATCAGCCAGATCTTCAGCAAAAGATCTTTATGTAGTCCTGCAGAGTGCCAAGCAGTCCGCTCAAATGAAAGGCATGAGTTTTAGTTTAATTGAAGATCGCTCTGTAAAGACATTAGAAAGTCATGGCTTTGTAGTTGATTATTTTTCAATTAGAGAAAAAAAATATTTGGTTAAGCCCGATAAACAAGATAAAGAATTAATTATTTTGGCTAGTGCTAAAATTGAAAATGTAAGATTAATTGATAATGTGTTTCTGAGTCTTTAGGTTTATTTAATTATGAATGCTGTTGAATCGCCCATTCAACATGCTCTCTAACAATTATCGAATCTGAATCTCTTCTTGATTCAAGAGCAACCATTAACCGATTATTTTTTTTTGCATTACCCAAAGCTACCGCAACATTTCTGAGCCATTGTTCATGACTTATTCTCCTGATGGCGGTACCTTCTGTTTTTTCTTGCCATGTAGTTTTATTCCACAAAAAAGCATCTACAAGCTCTAATGAATCAAGTTGATGCCTTGGTGAAAAGTCTTTTATTGTTGATTTTTTGGCAAATTTGTTCCACGGACAGAGGATCTGGCAATCGTCGCACCCATATATTCGATTACCAATTAGTTTTCTGTATTTTTTTGGTATAGATCCTTTTAGTTCGATTGTAAGGTATGAAATGCATTTTCTCGCGTCAAGTACATAGGGCGCAACTATTGCTTTTGTTGGGCATATATCAATACATGTTGAACAAGACCCACAATGATTTGAGCTTGCTTTTTTAAACGGTAAAGATAGATTTGTGTATATTTCACCGAGAAAGAAGAATGAACCTGACTTCTTATTGATTAGATTTGTATGTTTTCCAATCCAACCTAATCCAGCTTTCTCTGCTATTGGTTTCTCAAGAACTGGCGCACTGTCAACAAAAACACGATACCCTCGTGAAGAGACTATTTCGTGTATTTTTGTTCCCAAGATTTTTAATCGTTTTCTCAATACTTTGTGATAATCTCTGCCTAGGGCGTATCTTGATATGTAAGCTTTTTTTGGGTGATCCAGGAGGTTTTTATTTATCTCCTTGTTGACAGATAGGTAATCCATTCTGACAGAGATAATACTTAATGTTTTTGGTACAAGAATTTCCGGTCTGCTCCTTTTCTTTCCGTGTTTTTCCATGTAATGCATTTCGCCATGAAACTCCATGCCCAGCCATTCTTGTAGATTCTTCTCAGCCTGAGAGAGTTTAATATTTGAAAAACCAATTTGCTGGAAACCAAGTTCTTCCGACCAGATTTTCATATTTTTGATCAGTGAACTTGGATTGATTATGGTATTTCGTTTCACAGTGGTTGATAGCATAAAAAGATCAGTATAATAGATTCATGAAAAAGGGTTTAACAATTAATTTACCAAAAAAGGTATTTTCTTCTCAAAGTATTAGAAATATTGAGAAATCAGCAATCAAGAGCTTGAATGGAGACGATTATCTGTTGATGGAGAGAGCCGGAATATCTGCCTTTGAAGAAGCGCTAAAATGTTACCCAAATGCTAAAAATTGGCAAATTATTTGTGGTGTGGGAAATAATGCTGGTGATGGAATGGTGGTAGCAAGATTAGCATTAGAGCACAATTTAACTGTTTCGGTTTCAACATTATCCTCTCCAGATGTACTTAAGGGGAATGCTTTCAAGGCATATAAGAAGCTCAAAGAATACAAGAGCCATCAATCTGCAATCAAAGTAAAGATAAATCAATGGGAAGGGCAGATTGATGACAATATTGATTTAATAGTTGATGCAATTTTTGGGATTGGTTTAAACAGAAATCTTAATTCATTTTATAAGAGCGCAATCAAAACAATTAATAACGCAGGTCTTCCTATTTTCTCAATTGATATTCCAAGCGGAATACATCCTGACAAAGGTAAAATAATGGGTGCTGCCATAAAAGCTTCAACGACAATTACATTTATTGGGAAAAAATTAGGCTTTTTTGATAATGAAGGAATAAATCATTATGGCAATCTAAAGCTATGTGGTTTAGGTATATCGGAAACCCATTATAATAATGAGAAAGAGATTTTAAGTATACTGAGTGATGATTTTATTCATCAAGTATTACCTAAAAGAAAAAAGAATAGCCACAAAGGTGAGTTCGGACATATTGCAATTGTAGGGGGTGGTCCTGGTATGCATGGAGCTGTTTGTATTGCTGGTGAAGCTGCGTTGAGATCCGGTGCTGGCAAGGTAAGTATATTTACCCATATCTCTCATAATTCATTAATTGCTGACGCTAAACCAGAATTAATATTTAATTTCTTTGAAGAAGTAGACGAAATTAAACCAATGTTATTAGGTGTTGATGTTATTGTTATTGGACCTGGTTTAGGCACAAATAAGTGGGCCAGAGAGGTTTTTGAGTCAATAACAGATATTGATTGCCCAATGATTGTTGATGCCGATGCTTTGACTATACTTTCAAAAAAACCAATAAAGCAAGAAAATTGGATTTTAACACCCCATCCAGGTGAGGCAGGCAGGTTATTAGGTATATCGAGTAAAAAAATGCAACAGAATAGATTTTCTTCGTTAAATAATCTGATCGAAAAATATCATGGAGTCATTGTACTAAAAGGTCATCATACATTAATAGGTTCAGCTGCTTCAGTGCCTTGTGTTTGTGTAAAAGGTAATCCTGGCATGGCATCTGCTGGGATGGGTGACGCATTAACAGGTATAATAGCGTCAATGATTGGTCAAGGTATGCCATTGAATATTGCTGCATCTCTTGGGGTTGAGATTCATGCAAAAGCAGGGGATAGAGCAGCAACCAAAGGTCAGCGCGGTTTATTGGCAGGTGATTTAATCAATGAGTTAAGAGGATGCGTAAACCTATGAACTTAGATCTTGAGCTAAAAGATGAAAATTCAACCATACTTTTAGGTAACTTACTTGCCAAAGCATTACCTAAGCAATACGCAGGTATCTTGATATCGCTTATAGGAGAAATGGGTGCAGGGAAGACCACCCTAGTTCGAGCCTTGCTTAGATGTTTAGGGTACAATGGCGTGGTACCAAGTCCAACATATACTTTAGTTGAGCCATATGAATTTGATTGTGGAAAAATATACCATATTGATTTGTATAGAATTAACACCGAAGCCGAACTTGAGTTTTTAGGGTGGAGTGACCTATCAGATGGTATGATGTTCGTGGAGTGGCCACAAAGAATCCCTAATGTGCTTAAGAGAGCGGATATTGAATTTAAAATTAATTTCAAGAAATCAGGCCGTCAAGTTAATATAAATTCACTAACTCATGATGGTAATGTTATTCTTAAAGAAATTAATAAATATTATTGAAATATAAGTAATTATTAATATAAAAAAGTTTAAATCTATGAGCAAATTTCGGATATTTTTATTTTCTGTATTTTTATTTTCTTCAGGATTGATTTATGCCGAAAGTATATTAAATGACATTCGTATATCCAACGACAATATTAAATCAAGATTGGTATTGGACTTAAATTTAAATGTGGATTCAAATGTTTTTTATTTAAAAAATCCTGACCGTCTCGTAATTGATTTGGCTAGCACTCGATTGTCATCGTCTTTTAAAGAGAAAAGTATTAAAAATACATTAATAAAAGGCATTCGATTTGCAAAAAAAGATAATCAATCTTTAAGAATTGTATTAGATTTAAACAAAGAGCTAGAGTTTAAACATTTCTTAATAACGGATGCCGATTCCAAAAACACCAGACTAGTCATAGATCTCAATACCTCGACAACTTCTTCTCCAAAGAAAAATACTTCCTTAAGAACAAAGAAATTAAGAGATATTCTGGTAGTTATTGATCCAGGGCATGGCGGGAAAGATCCTGGCGCTATTGGCCCAAACGGTACAAGAGAAAGTAATGTTGCATTAGCTATTGGATTACGACTTGCAGATTATTTTAATAATGCATCGGATATGCAAGCAATCTTAACTAGAGACGATAATACTTTTGTGGTCCTTAGGGATAGAATGGAATATGCAAGAAAATTTAAAGCAGATTTATTTATATCTATTCATGCTGATGCTTTAGATAATCCTCGTGTGAAAGGGGCATCTATTTACACGTTATCGTTGGAAGGAGCGAGTAATGAAGCATCAAAAATATTAGCCAAACGCGAAAATAAAGATAGCTCAATTGGTGAGGTGCCTCTTTCTGGCAAAGATGCAGATATAGTCTCACTTTTAACGGATTTATCTCAAAACGTGTCAATGGAAGCAAGTAAGGAAGTTGGATCAATCATTCTTAATGAGCTTGCAAAAGTTGGCTCAATTAGAAAGAAAAAAGTGCAACAAGCTGGATTCCTTGTTTTGAAATCACCCGATGTCCCTTCTGTTTTAATAGAAACGACCTTTATCTCAAATCCAAATGAGGAAAAAAAGTTAAAGAGTAGGTCTTATCAAAATAAGTTGGCGAAAGCTATTTTTCAAGGAGCAAGAAATTATTTTTTAATCAATCCTCCAGAAAATACAAAATTAGCTAATAATCTTAGCAATGAAGCTCAAACCATAAGTTACATTGTCAGAAAAGGGGATACTTTGAGTGAAATCGCCGAACTTTATAACATCAGTCTTTCTTTGTTGCGAAGCTATAATGGCATAAGAGGTAGTAAGATTAGGATTGGTCAGTCACTTCAAATTCCCCTATACAAATAGAAGGCGAGATAAGCTTGAAATCCAAAAGTTCCGCTAACACCTCTGTGGTTTGTCTTATGGGTCCAACAGCATCAGGGAAAACAGAGTTAGCGATAAATTTATCAAAGGAATTTCCAATAGATATTATCAGTGTTGATTCGGCTCAAGTCTATCGAGGTATGGATATCGGGACAGCAAAACCATCAAAGGAGGTTTTAAAGCAATATCCTCATCATTTAATTGATATTTGTGATCCAGAGCACAGTTATTCAGCAGGTGATTTTGTGAAAGATGCCACTCAACAAATAAATGAAACAAAAAATAGAAATCGCATTCCTTTATTAGTTGGAGGAACAATGCTTTATTTTCATTCTTTGGTTAATGGGATTGCAGACCTACCAAAAGGTGATTTCGAAGTACGGAATTTAATTCAAAACGAAGCCGAAATAATAGGCTGGCCAAAAATGCATCAAAAATTAAGAAAAATTGACCCCGAAGCAGCTGACAAAATTGACGCGAATGATAAACAAAGAATACAACGTGCTCTTGAGGTATTTGAATTAAGTGGACGAAAAATATCTGAATTGCATAATGAAAAAGTAACAAAAAAAGTGTTCAGTTTTATAAAGTTTGCCGTTAATACTCAAGATCGAGAAGAATTGCATACTAGGATAAATAAAAGATTTTTAAAGATGCTGGGTAATGGTTTTATTGAAGAAATTAAATTACTAAGAAAAAGAAAAAATCTGACCATAGGGCATTCGTCAATGCGAGCTGTTGGATATAGACAAATCTGGGGCTATCTAGACGGAAAATGTTCTTATGAAGAAGCGGTTAAAAAGGCACAAGCATCGACGAGACAACTAGCAAAAAGACAAATTACTTGGTTGAGAGGCATGGAAGATATTATTTTAATTAATGCTTGCAGTAAAAATATTGTAACTGCCATCAATTCGATCTCCTAGGCTGGGCTTTGTTTGAACGAGAGAAAATCGGGGAGAAAGCAACTCTTGTATTCTTTTCTAAGAATGACCTAAAAGATTCAGAGAATTTGGAATTTTCTGAATTAG
>Ga0163108_10000639_pt1 | contig 26045 bp, 17 predicted proteins | sample Fk1155metaG_FD_109644 | JGI IMG/M metagenome (GOLD analysis project Ga0163108, IMG submission 109644) | Marine microbial communities from the Central Pacific Ocean - Fk160115 155m metaG | ecosystem: Environmental > Aquatic > Marine > Oceanic > Photic zone | place: The Central Pacific Ocean...
ATTTTTGCAGTAATTAATTTTATACTTTTATATATTCCCTTTTTGATGAGAAAAAAGAATCATGATTAGAAAATGTTTTTTTTTTCTATTTGTATTTGTTTTTTTTCAAATCAATGCACAACACACTAACTTAACATTAAGTCATGATGCCAATTTAATTTATGAGCAGGGAATTAACGCTAGTAAAATTCATTCTTCATTTAGGCCTCTAATAAAATCAACTATAATTAAGGAAGTAGATACTGATTCTTTACGCCTTTTGGAATTTTCTAATGAGAGGAAGACATGGTATAAAAGAAAATTTTTTTCAGAACACCTTATTATTATTAAAGGGAAAGGTTATAAAGTTATGATTTCTCCTATAATTCATTTTTCAAAAGGCAAAGAGATGGAAAGTGGAGTCAATACTTTTAGAAATACAAGAGGTTTCATTATTGAAGGAGATATTGGAAAATTTGTATCTTTCTTTTCTTCTTTTGCAGAAAATCAAGCTATTTTCCCAAATTACTTAGATTCTAAGATCAGAAAAACAAAAGTAGTTCTTGGGCAGGGATATGCGAGAGATTTCAAAGAAACAGGATTTGATTATGCCATGGCATCCGGCTATTTCGGGATAAATCCAGCTAAAAATTTTGTGGTTCAGTTTGGTCATAGCAAACATTTTATTGGGGATGGTTATAGATCACTTTTACTTTCAGATAATTCCTTTAATTATCCTTTTTTGCGTATTCAAACTTCTTTTTGGAAAATGCAATACACCAACCTTTATGTCGAAATGCAGGATATCAACTATTTTGAAAACAATGTAATTGATGATTCTGATCAAATGGGCTATGCTAAAAAATATATGTCATCTCATTATTTATCTACAAATCTAAATTCAAAACTCAATATTGGAATTTTTGAATCTGTGATTTGGGAAGTAAATCACACCCCTGAAAGCAGAGGATTTGATATAAATTATTTAAATCCTATTGCTCTTTTTCTTCCTTTGGGATATTCGATTAACTCTCCTGATAATGTCCTTGTCGGCATAAATGTTAAATATAAACTACCTCTTAAATCTCATTTATATGGACAATTAATCTTAGATGAATTTAGTTTGAATGCAATGAAGGGGGATAATGATTGGTATGGTTCAAAATACGGATATCAAGTGGGGGCAAAAATGTATGATGTAGTTGGATTAGATAATTTAACTCTACAGACAGAATACAATCTAGTTCGTCCTTATACTTACGCCCATCACGATCCTAGACAGAATTACGCCCATTATAATCAGCCGCTTGCCCATCCGCTTGGTGCTAATTTTTCAGAAAAGCTTCTTATAATAAATTATCGAAGAGATAGATGGATAGTAAGAGTGCAATTGATGTTAGCAAAATATGGTGATAAAATAAAAGGAGACCCAACTTCATATGGAAATGATGTCTATATGTCCACTGGTGAATTTCAAGAACCTTCTGGCTTTACACATACTGGAAGGCCATCTGATTTTGGAATTGTGATGTATCAAGGAGAGCTTACAGATATCAATTATATGCAACTTAATATTGCATATATTATTAATCCTATCACCAATTTTAAAATTGATTTTGGGATAACAAAAAGAAATTTAGTAAGCGAATCAGATGAAGTAAATACTATCTTTTATTCCATTGGAATTAAAACAGATTTGTTTAATCATTATTATGATTTTTAGGCTATTAATTTTACAAAAAGCAGTAAAATTGCAACATCAAATTTAAATTATGCTGAAGAATAAGAGTGCAAAACTTCTTTTATGGGTAGCAATTGCAGGAATAAGCATGTTTTTTGCTGGACTAACTTCTGCTTACATTGTTCGAAAAGCAGAAGGCAATTGGATAACATTTCAATTACCAGATTGGTTTTTGGTTAGTACAATTGTGATTTTTTTTAGTAGTATTTCTATCATTATTGCTAAGCGAATTGTTAAGCAAAACAAAAGCGCTACTTCTTGGCTTTTCACTGCTCTTTTGCTTGGCTCTTTTTTTGCTTTTTTTCAACTGAAAGGATGGGAATTACTTGTAGAACAGGGCTTGTATATGACTGGTGAAGGGAGTAATATTTCTGCTTCTTTTTTATATGTAATTACGCTTTCTCATTTAGTGCATCTTTCTGGCGGATTGATTGCTCTTTTGGTAACAACAATTAATTCAAAAAAAGGAAAATACAATACTGAAAATTATTTAGGAATTGAATTGATCTCAATCTATTGGCATTATTTAGCAGGATTGTGGTTGTATTTATATTTTTTTATGCGTTATATTTAATATTTATGATAAAAATTATAGTTCAAAATATAGAAAATACTAATTTTGGCCTCTAATTAATCAATTATGGGACAAACAAAATCAAATGTATGGGGAGGAGGTGAAAGGCCGTATAATGTAAGTTATGGAAAAATGATGATGTGGTTTTTTCTTTTAACAGATGCGCTTACTTTTTCTGGTTTTTTAGCAGCTTATGGTTTTAGCAGATTTAAATACCAAGATATTTGGCCAGAAGCAGAAGTTGTTTTCACTCATTTTCCTTTTATGCATGGCGATCATCCTTTACTTTTTGTAGCACTAATGACTTTTATTCTTATTATGAGTTCTGTAACTATGGTATTAGCCGTAAATTATGGTCATAAAATGGAAAAGAAAAAAGTGATTTTATGGCTTTCTTTAACAATTGTAGGAGGTGCTATGTTTTTAGGCTCTCAAGCATGGGAATGGGGGCATTTTATTCATGGGACAGAAGAAGGTAGAATTCTAGCAGATGGCTCCATTATACATGGGGCTAATTTAATAATGAATGAATATGGGCACCCTTTATTTGCTGATTATTTCTTCTTTATTACAGGATTCCATGGTTTTCATGTTTTTAGTGGAGTTATCATTTTAATCGTTATCCTTATTAATGTAATTAAAGGAACTTATGAAAAAAGAGGGCATTATGAGATGGTTGAGAAAGTAGGGCTGTACTGGCATTTTGTTGATTTGGTTTGGGTTTTTGTATTTACATTCTTTTATCTAGTTTAAAAAAATAAAAAATTATGTCAAACGAACAAAAAGGAAATTGGTGGATTTGGAAGGTATTTTGGATTCTGCTTATTGTTACAACAGTTGAGGTTCTACTTGGAGTGATCCAACCAGAAATAATTGCTGGAACTCAGTTTCTAGGCACTTCACTCCTCAATCATATTTTTATCGTGCTTACACTTGTAAAAGCGGCCTATATAGTACTAGTATTTATGCATTTGGGCTTTGAAAGAAAATCTTTTAAATGGACGGTATTGCTTCCTGCTTTTATTCTTATTCCTTATTTACTTTTCATACTTCTTGCAGAAGGGAGTTATTCATATTTTATGATGTAATGGTATATTCCTCAATTAAGAAATGGGCTGGCTTAATTGCAATTTTAGCCCTTCCAGGAGTTATCTATTTTTATGTAACAAAGGCAGAGAACCATTTTATGCCTCTAGCAATAATTGGCATTGAAGGGCATCAAATCCCAAATTTTTCTTTTATCAATCAGTATAATGATACCATTTCTAATATTGATTATAGAGGCAGTATTTATGTTGCAAATTTCTTTTTCACCACTTGCCCAACTATTTGTCCAATAATGACTAATAAAATGAAATATGTGCAGGATAAATTAAGTGTTTATCCTAATATTAAATTTTTATCCCATACGGTAAACCCTGAGAATGATAGTCCAGAGAAGTTATTTGAATATGCAAATGATATGCAAGCTGATTTGACAAATTGGAATTTTGTAACAGGGAATAAGGATGAAATTTACAATATTGCAGCTTCTTATTTTGTAAATGTAAGTGAGGATGCATTAGCGCCGGGAGGATTTTTACATTCTGAGTATTTTGTTTTAATTGATAAGGAAGGCAAGGTGCGTTCAGGAATTGATATTAATGGGAATCCTTATGGTGCTTATGATGGGACAAATGATACGGATATCAAAACATTAGTAAAAGACATAAGAGTTCTGATGGCAGAATATAAAAGAAAAGAAAATCAGCCTGAGTGAGAAATAGAACTTTAAATATCTTTCTATTTTTTTGCTTCCTTTTGATTTATCAGAATGCAAATGCGCAATGCGCTATGTGCAAAGCAGTAGTAGAAGCTAATTTGGAAAGTGGCGGGAGTATAGGCGCTGGGCTCAATGATGGGATCCTTTATTTAATGGCTATGCCTTATATTTTCACCATTGTTGTTGGCCTTATTTGGTATAATCTAAAAAAAGAAATAAAGAACTAAAATCTTTTTACATTTGCGATTCACAAAATTTAAGATGAGAAGGCATATTCTTTTTTATATATTTTTTTTATTTACTTTAAGTTCTTTTTCACAAAAAAATTGGACTTTGGAGGAATGTATAAATAGGGCGAAAGAAGAAAATCTAGATATAAAACAAATTAAACTCTCTTTACTCTCCTCAGAGCAACAACTTCTTCAATCTAAATTATCTTTATTCCCTTCCTTAAACGGAGGGGGTTCACAAGGATATAATTATGGAAGAACGGTTGATCCTTACTCCAATGAATTTACGAACCTAAATGTAAACACAAATAATTTTTCACTTTATTCCACTATTACTCTTTTTAATGGTTTCCAAAATATCAATGAAGTAAAGCGAGCTAATTATGAGTATATGGCTAGAAAATACGATATCGAAGAAGTGATAAACGATATCTCAATAACTGTGACGACCGATTTTTTACAACTACTTTTCAATAAAGAATTAGTAATAATGGCAGAAAAACAATTGGATATTTCTTTACAGCAAGAGGAAAGAATCAGTAAATTAGTAAAAGAAGGGCAATTGGCCAAAAGCTCATTATTGGAAACTCGTTCACAAGTAGCATCCGAGAAATTACAATTAGTAAGAACAAAAAGCCAAAAAGAAATAGTACTTTTAAATATAAAACAATTGTTGGAGATTGAAGCAAATAATAATTTTGAGATTCTGGTTCCAGCTATCTCCTTACCAGATCAGAAAAAAATACCAAGTACAGAAGAGATTTACACATCTGCATTAGAAGTATTCCCCAATGTTAAAAGCGCAGAATACCGACTAAAAAGTAGTACAAAATCTTTGGCTATTTCTAGAGGAGGGAGAAGCCCTAGAATTATCTTGAATGGCTCAATGGGTTCTGGTTATTCTGATGCAAGAACAAGAATTACAGAAATTGATTCATTGGGAATGATGCCATCAGGATATCAACTTTCTTCTGGAGAAAATGTATTGATGCCAATTTTAGATCTCAATTCTGAGATTACACCATTTAATCAACAATTGAAAGATAATTTTTCTCAGTCACTTTCTTTTTCACTTAGTATTCCGATTTTTAATGGTTGGATGACAAATTCTTCAATCGCCAATGCAAAAATTACAGTTATGAGCGCAAGAAATGATTTGCAGAAAACTAAAAATAAACTCAGAAAACAATCTGAGCAAGTAAGGGCAGATGTAATTGCTGCTGAGAAACAATTTCAATTTGCTCAAAAATCAGCAGAAGCTTTACAAGAATCGTTTTCCTATAATGAGCAAAAATTTAATGAAGGTATGCTAAATGTGTATGATTATAATGATGCAAAAAATAAATTTATAAAAGCACAATCAGATTTATTGCAAGCCAAGTACGATTATTTATTTAAAATTAAAATCTTGGATTTCTTTATGGGGAATCCGTTAACCTTATAGCTATGAAAGAATTTATTATTTTATCCGTTATTGCCTCTCTTTTTTATTTCTTCGGTAAGAAAAAGAAAAACTCAAAACTTACAAAATTAGGAATTGGCATTCTTGTATTTGCATTTATTATACTAATTGGTATCCTCACGGGAATTATTAAAACCGAAGATCTGCCGAAAGTAGAAATGAAAAAAGTGGAAAGAAGAAGCATTACAGAAACCGTTTCAGCTAGTGGAAAAATACAGCCAGAAGTGGAGGTAAAGATTTCACCAGATGTTTCTGGTGAGATAGTAGAGTTATTAATTAAGGAAGGTGAAAGAGTAGAAAAAGGAGAGTTGCTTTTAAAAATAAAACCAGATATTTATAAATCAATTTTAGAAAGAAGCAAGGCATCAGTTAATACAGCTAAAGCTAATTTAGCTAAATCAAAAGCACAGCTTAACGAAAGTGAAGCTAATTTTAACAGAAATAAACGGCTTTACAATCAGCAAGCAATTTCCTTATCTGAATTTGAACAAATAGAAGCTGTATATAAAGTGGCAAAACTGAATGTTGAAAGCTCAGAATATGCAGTAAGTAGTTCAGAGGCATCCTTAAATGAAGCAGAAGAGAATCTGGATAAAACTTCGATATATGCTCCAGTGGATGGGACTATCTCCATGTTAAATGTAGAACTTGGTGAGCGTGTTGTTGGAACTGGGCAAATGTCCGGTACTGAATTGATGAGATTGGCAAATTTAAAGGCGATGGAGGTAGCTGTTGAAGTAAATGAAAATGATATTATCCGTGTTCATCTTGGTGACACCTCTCTTATTGAGGCAGATGCATTCTTGGGAGAGGAGTTTAAAGGAATTGTTACAGAAATTGCTAATTCAGCAAATGTAAGTGGGGTTAGCGCTGATCAAGTTACCAACTTTGAAGTGAAGATTAGAATCTTAGATAATACGAATTTTCGTCCTGGGATGACAGCCTCTGTTGAGGTGCAAACAAAATTAGTAAAAGATGTAATTTCAATTCCAATTCAAGCAGTAACTACAAGAAAAGATACTGCAAAGAATGAAAATAATAAAAAAGTAGAATGTGTTTTCTTATTTGGGAATAATATGGCGAATTTCACTATTGTAAAAACAGGCATTCAAGATGATAAATATATTGAAGTATTAGAAGGGATAACAGATAGTGATATGGTGATTATAGCACCTTATTCTTTGATTTCTAGAACATTGAAAGATGGCATGAAAGTAGAAAGTATAAAAAATAAAAATGGAAAGGAAAACAAAAGATCAGGATTTAGCGTAAAGGTAAGTAAATAAATGGCTCTTATTCTACTTATAGAAACAGCAACAAAAAGCTGTTCAGTTTCTTTGTCTTCTGAGAATAAGATTATTGCTTGTAAAGAAGAAGTAAATAAGCAATATTCTCATGCTGAGAAACTCACTGTTTTTATTACAGAATTATTCAAAACTCAAGATTTTTCTATTAAAGATTTAGATGCTATTGCTGTGAGCAAAGGTCCTGGTTCTTATACGGGGTTGCGTATTGGCGTCTCTACTGCAAAGGGACTTTGTTATGCTTTAGATATTCCGCTTATTTCTGTATCTACCCTAAAAGCTATGGCTTTTAGAATGGCTCAGAAAGAAGAATCAGACTTGTATTGCCCAATGATTGATGCGCGTAGAATGGAAGTTTATAATGCATTTTATAGTCGTAGAAATAAGGAAATAAGAGGTATTCAAGCAGACATAATTCAATCATATTCGTATCAAAAAGAGTTGGATAAGAAAGTTCTATTTTTTGGGGATGGGGCACAAAAATGCAAGCAAATTATACAACATCCTAATGCTAAATTCCTAGATGATATTTTTCCATCTTCAAAAGATATGTTAGAAATTGCAAATAAAAAGTTTTCTGAAGAAGATTTTGAGAATGTTGCCTATTTTGAGCCCTTTTATTTAAAGGATTTTGTTACAGGGAAAAAGGATTAGCGGTTTTTTCTTTTTGTACTGGATTTAAATTTATCTTTAAAGGAACCTTCTATTACGCGACTTCTTCTCCCACCACTTTTTCTTTTATTACTGCTGCTTTTTCGTTTTGGACCAAATCTTTTTTTGCTATTTCCTTTTGAAGATTTCCTAAAATCACCACCAGATGAAGGAGGTTTAGATAATTCTACTGAAACTTTATTTCCATTCCAATTTGCGTTTGCAAGTCCTGCCAATACATCTTTTTCATGATTGCTATCTATTTCAAAAAACGAAAATTTTCTCAAGATGTCAATTTTTCCAATTGGGATATTTCTTTGGCGAGTATATTCATTGATAAGACCAATAAGATTATGAGCTTCTAGATCCTGTACTTTTCCTAAATTAATAAAGAAACGACTGTATCCTTCTTCTGCATGCCCTGTTCTTCCTCCTTTTTTATCTTTTTTGTTATTTCTATCTCTATCAGTTGTTCTCCTCCTTTCACTTTTTGTGCTAATATTCAAATCAGGAGCGTTTTTATAAAATGAAAGAAATCGATTAAATTCAGCAGAAACAAAATGTTTTAAAAGTTCTTCTTTGTCTAAATGCGCTAATTTTTCTTTAATATTAGGAATGTATTTTTCTATCTGCTCATTTACATTTGTTTTTACAACTTTGTCAATGAGGGCAAGTAATTGTATGGCGCAAATTTCCTCCCCATTAGGGACTTGTTTCTGATTTAAATCTTTTTTGAGCATCTTACTAATGGCTTGCAACTTCCTTCTTTCCCTACTATGAGCAATAATAATAGAAATCCCATTTTTCCCAGCTCTTCCAGTTCGTCCTGATCTATGAACATAAATCTCTAAATCATCAGGCAAGTTGTAATTTATTATATGTGTTAAGTCATCAATATCAATTCCTCTTGCTGCTACATCAGTTGCAACCAACATCTGCAAATTTCTTTTTCTGAATCTACCCATAACATGATCTCTTTGTGATTGGGACAAATCACCATGCAGAGCATCTGCATTATAGCCATCCTGCATTAATTTGTCAGCGACATCTTTTGTTTCTCTACGAGTTCTACAAAAAACAATCCCGTAAATATCTGGATTTACATCACATATTCTTCTAAGAGCTTTGTATCTGTCTCTGGCATTTACCATATAAAAATGGTGCTCGACATTCTTAGCCCCTTCATTTCTTCCGGCTACCTCTATTGTTTTTGGGCTAAACATATAATTTTTAGTAATTCTCATTACCTCTTTTGGCATGGTTGCTGAGAAGAGAAGTGTTCTTTTTTCTTCTGGTGTTTCTGCCAAAATAGTGTCCAAATCCTCTTTAAAGCCCATATTAAGCATTTCATCTGCTTCATCTAAAACTACATACTCTATATGCCCAAGTTTCAGTTTTTTCCTTTTAATTAGATCAATCACTCTACCTGGAGTTCCAACGACAATCTGACTACCAGAATTGAGTGCTTTTATTTGTGTTTGAATGTTCGCGCCTCCATAAACAGCAGTAATTCTTAATCCCTTTGTATATTTTGCATAGGTATTAAGGTCTTTTGTAATTTGAAGACATAATTCTCTTGTTGGACATAGAATAATTGCTTGAGTTTGTTTTCGTTCTATTTCAATTTGCTGTATTATTGGCAAGCCAAAAGCAGCCGTTTTTCCTGTGCCTGTTTGAGCAAGTGCAATCAAGTCATTCTCCTCAGAAAGCAAAAATGGAATACTTTCACTTTGAATAGGGGTTGGCTGCTCAAAACCCAAATCGGAAATGGCTTTTTGAATGTTTTTATCTAATCCTATATCTGAAAACGTCATTATCAAAAAATTTGTGCAAAATTAACCCTTTCTATTTGATATATAGGATTTTAGAAAGAAAATTAAAGCGTGTATATTTAGAACAAACTAGTTAATTTACGATTACTCTTCTTACAATAGTCCCCTTCTCAGTTCTAATTTTAATAAAATATATTCCTTTTATTTTTAAAAGAATTGAGCGCCTTAGGGTAGTTTCAATTAATTGTCCATCTACTGAATATAGTGTAATCTGTTTAATCTCTAGATCACTCTCGATATTAATTAAACCATTTGTAGGATTTGGATAAATAGAGAACTGATTAAATAATGCGTTATTTATTCCTGATATACACGTATCTACATATACCCAAATATCTTCTTTTACTACACAATTATTTGAATCTTTTGCAGAAAGCAGATACCAAGTATCTAAAGTTGGATAATCTACTAATCTATCTCCAATGTGTCCATTTGACCACCAATAATAAGTAAACCCTGCGGAACCTTCTAAAATAATAGAGTCTCCTAAACAAATCTCAGCAGGATTAGGAACAGATGCTATTGTTAGAGGTGGAGATTGATAAAAACCCAAATCAGTATAAATAACACTATCACAATTATTTGTAGCTACGAGAGTATCTAAATAAGTTCCAGTAGTATCATATATACTATTGCCAATTACAATACTATCTCCATCACAGATATACTTTTTATTGATTGTAGCATAAGGCATTATTTCTAAATCATAATAGAAATAATAATATTGAGTTGACCCTTGATTAGAACTATTAATAGTTACAGGACCAATATTATATGGATATCCTATATTATTTCCATTACCAGCATTATTTCTATAAAGACCAGAGCCACCTGCACTAATTCCTAGATGTAAATTTGAGCCAACAGGAATTAAAAAATTAAAATTAAGTCTTTGTTCCCCTGGATATACTATATGAGTGATATCCTGCAGTACTATTCCATTATCATCTCTTAATTCAAACGTCACGGAATTTGTATCTTGTGCATATACTTTGGCAGATTTTAAAATACTACGTAATGTATTGTCTAGATTTAGTTGTCCATTATAAGTACTAAATCCGCCTGGCCCACCAGTAGTTGTATCTGGAAGACCTCCATTTAATGAGGCATATGCAGCAAAAGTGGTTACTAATGTTGTTGTAACAATACTATCACAACCATTAGAGGATTGAAGTGTATCATTATATACGCCATCATAATAATATACACTAGTTCCAATAGAGACGCTATCACCAAAACAAATAGTTTGATTATTTATTCCTACACTTGCCGAGATTGAAAGAACTGTAAGATTAGTTGTAACAATACTATCACAACCATATTGAGTATTTAAGGTATCTATGTAAATACCTGTAGAATCATAAACACTATTTCCTATTGCGTATACCGATCCACTACAGATAGTTTGTAGATTGCTAAAAGTAGAATTTGGATAAGCTACTAAATTGGTAAAGACTAAACTATCACAACCAATAGAAGAAGTTAAACTATCTGTATATAAACCGCTTGTATTATAAACACTTGCTCCAACCACTATACTATCTCCTGCGCAAATGGAATAATTCCTTGGCTGAGATGATTGTTTGATTTCAACATCATAAAAGAAATAATAATATTGCCCGCCAGCGGATGAATTTGTAATAGCAGCCAAAGGCCCAAAATTATAAGGATAATTTACTCCAGCATTATTTCTAAATAGATTAGTACTATTTCCATCAATACCTAATTGATAATCAGAACCTCCTGCTAGTGGAAAATTAAAATATATTCTATGTCCACCAGGAATTACATTAGCAGTAGTGGAATCCAAAACATTTCCATTACCATTTCTAATTTGAAAGGTAATAAGGGTAGTATCCTGTGCGTATACCATTGCAGAAATCAATTCTGAAGGCATATAGGCACTTAATTCTAAATATTGAGAACCATTATAAAAGCTCCCGCCACCAACTGTATTATTAGGAATACCTCCGAAAATAGAATTAAACTGAGAATAAGTTGTTAAATTGGTATGTACAATGCTATCGCATCCAATGGAACTTTGTATTGTGTCAGTATAGATTCCAGTAGAGTTATAAACCGAGTTTCCTACTACTACACTATCTCCATTACAAATAGTAAAACTCTGATAATTGGGTGTTTGAACCGTAAGATTTGTAATTATGATACTATCACATCCTGCAGAATTAACTAAAATATCAGTATAAGATCCTGTTAAGTTATATACACTAGACCCAACCACTATACTATCTCCATCACAAATAGTGACATCATTTATTACATTAGAAGCAGATGAATTTAAAACAGTTAAACTTGTGGTAATAATACTATCGCAACCATTAAAAGCAAGTAAAGTGTCTGAATAGACTCCTGTTGAATCATATGTACTATTTCCTACAACTATAGATAATCCATTACAAATAGTATCTGTAATTGAAGTGTAAGAATTGGTAGAGCTATCACAAAGACAAGTATTGTGAAAACCAATATTTGTCCAATCCTCATTAGCTAATACTATCCATTGTGAATTTACGGGATCTGTTCCAGCGGCATTTACCCAAGAAGTATCTCCTTGAGAAATTGGACATTTTCTAATTAGCGTATGGTTTCTGGTAGCAGAAAAAACACCTGCTACACTCCACCCCTGTCCAGGATCTCCATTCCAATCACCAATCCAATCTAGAATAGCATAGTTTCCGCTATTAGGACTAATAGGTGATGGAGGTTGATTACCATAAACTAAAGCTATACCATCATCTCCATTACTAAGTGCTCCAAAAGCCATATCTGCTTGATTCAAAATAATTGAATCGGCAGATTGATCAGCTACTATATAGACATCAAAAGGTAGTATAACTGCCCCTGAATCAAAATTGTTCCAATATTCATAAACTCCTGGGATTGTAGGATTTCCATTTACTCTTGCAAAAGCATAACTACTCAAATCAATAGTGTCTGCTGTTGGATTATATATTTCAAAATATTTATTATCAGAGCTTCCCTCTGCCCATTCAGAGAAAAATATGGGCGTATAAGTTAAAGGATAAATACAAGATCCATTATTGCAAGTGGCTAATGAATCGTAATTACTAGCTAGAGAATCTGTACAACCTCCTACATTAATAGTTATATTTAATATATTTGTTTCTGTACATCCTGAGGCATTAACACCTATTACAGTATCAATTACTGAAGTAGTATAAGTAACTCCATTAACTAACCAGGTATAACTATCACAAGCAGTAAGTGTTATTGTAGTTGATGTAGGGTAGATACAACTACTATCATTAATTGTAGCTAACGAGTCATAATTACAAGCTAAACTGTCTGTACAGCCTGGTATACCATAAAAGCAACTACCATCATCACAAGTTGCGCTTACACTATAGTTCGTTGCAGCACTATCAGTACAACCGTATACACAATAAGTACACGAACCATCATCAACAGTTGCTAATGGATTATAGTTTAGCGCTGTAGAATCTGTACATCCATATATTGGATTATGAGCAATAATTACACCTTTCATTCCCATTGTTACATGTGGCTGACAAACGTAGTAGTACGTTTGGGCTGTTGTTGGAATAAAGGTGCCTCCTCCAAAAGGTATATTAAATCCTCCATTTGATGCAGTGCCATTTGCAATCCAAGTACTGTTACTGACTTCTACTGCATTATGAGTTGACCCAATGTTAAAAGAAATAGTGTCGTCAATAGTAACAGTAAGTGTGTCTGGACTAAATGTATTTCCAACTGCTATAACAGTATGTGAAGTTTGCGCATTTAATGATAAGAAGTAGACGGAAAATAATAAAGATAGATATTTTTTCATGATATAAAGTAGTTTTTTTAAAGGACCACGAAAATACTAAAAATATTTAGAAAGAAGATTATTGTTTCAATTTTCATACATTTATCCCATGAATGATTTTTTGGTTGAATGTTGTGCAAACTCTGTGGCATCTGCAATAAATGGGCAAATTGGTGGTGCAAACAGAATCGAACTATGTACTAATCTAGAAGTTGGTGGGGTTACGCCAGAAAAAGAAGAAATTATTAAAGCAAAAGACAGACTATCAATTCCAATTCGACTACTTATTCGGCCAAGAAGTGGCGATTTTGTTTTTTCTGAGAACGAATTTTTACAGATGATTGCAGATATTGAGTTTTGTAAAAAATTGGGGTATGAAGGAGTCGTTATTGGTGCGCTACACAAGGATGGCTCAATAAATAAAGAGCAAACAAAAGCAATGGTAAAGGTTGCAAAACCTATGCATAGTACTTTTCATAGGGCTTTTGATGAAGGAAATAATTTGATACAAAATTTAGAAGATGTGATTACTTCCGGTTGCGAATCGCTTTTAAGTTCTGGACAAAGTAATAATGTAGTTGATGGGATTTCTAATTTGGAACAATTGGTGAAATTAGCAAAGGATAGAATTACTATCTTAGCTGGAAGTGGCGTGAATCAGAATAATGTAGAAGCATTATATAAAATAGGAATAAGAAATTTTCATCTCTCAGGAAGCAAAAGAAATCAGAATTCAAAAGCAGAAACTGACGCCCTACTTATTAAAACAGTAATCGAAAAACTAGAAGAAATTGTATAAATATCTGCTCATAGTGTTGATACTCTTTTCTTCTTGCAGAAAAGAAGAAAAAAGCATTTTAATCCAAGAAATAAGTAATTGGGAATTTTCATTTGAAAATGAATGGCACAAAGCAGATGTCCCTGGAAATACTTTTTCCGATTTGTTAAATCACAACTTCATTGCTGACCCATTTTATGGCACTAACGAAGATAGCGTACAATGGGTTGCAAATGAAAATTGGCATTATAAATCAGTATTCTTATCTGATCAGATAACGCTAAAAAGACAAAAGCAATTTTTAGTTTTTAATGGACTGGATACTTATGCCAAAGTTTATTTAAATGATTCCTTAATCTTGGTAGCGGATAATATGTTTCGAAAATGGAAGGTTGATGTAAAAGGGATTCTACAGAAAAATAATCTTTTAGAAATTCAATTTGAATCAGTTTCAAAAATTGAAAAACAGAAGCAAAATATTTTAGGGTATAGTTTACCAGGAGGAAGTAGAGTCTTTACAAGAAAAGCAGGCTTTCATTATGGCTGGGATTGGGGAGCAAAAATATCACCAACAGGAATTTGGCGTAAAGTCGAACTGCAAAGCTGGAATGATTGTAAGATAAATAATGTTTATGTTATTAAAGATCATTTAACGGATTCGGTTGCAAATTTGACTATTGGGATAGAGATTGAATCTTCAACTGAAAAAATAATTAATATTAGCGCATATAGTAAAGTGTATGAGGATTTTAAATTGAAAGAAGGTAATAATAAATTTTCCGTTCTCATCGACATTCCAAATCCTGAATTGTGGTGGCCAAATGGATATGGAGAGCAAAAGCTGTATGACATTTCTGTTTCCATTTCAGATGAAAATGGAATGATTGACGTGAAAACAAAAAAGATTGGATTACGAAAGATAGAATTAATTACTGAACGAGATTCAGTAGGGGCAAGTTTTAATTTCAGAGTAAATAACAAGCTTATCTTTATGAAAGGGGCAAATTACATTCCACAAGATAACTTGCAAAATAGAGTCACGGAGAAACACTATCGTGATTTATTACAAGATGTCGTAGATGCCAATATGAATATGCTTAGAGTTTGGGGTGGCGGCATTTATGAAGAGGATATTTTTTATGATTTATGTGATTCTTTAGGAATTTTAATTTGGCAAGATTTTATGTTTGCTTGTGCCATGTATCCAAGTGATTCTCTGTTTTTAGAAAATGTAAAAACCGAAGCAATTCAAAATGTAAAGCGATTGGGTCATCATCCTTCTATTGCGCTTTGGTGTGGAAATAATGAGAATTCGGAGGGGTGGCATAGATGGGGTTGGCAAAATGATTTTTCAGAAAGTCAGAAAGCAAAAATTTGGGATGGCTACAAAAAGATCTTTCAAAAAATTCTACCACAGATTGTTGACCGTTACTCACAAACTTCCTATTGGGAAAGTTCTCCAAAATTTGGGAGAGGGAATCCTCAACATCAATTTGAAGGAGATGCGCATTATTGGGGCGTTTGGCATGATGCAGAGCCTTTTGAAAACTTGGAAAAAAAAGTGCCCAGATTTATGAGTGAATTTGGCTTTCAATCTTTCCCTCAACTCTCAACCATTGCTGCTTTCTCAGATAGTTCAGAATGGAATCTAAATTCGGCCGTGATGCAAAAACATCAAAAACATCCAAGAGGAAATACGCTAATTTCAGAATATATGGCAAGGGAATATTATGTTCAAAAAGATTTTGAGAAGTTTATTTATGCAAGCCAAATTCTACAAGCAAATGGGATGCGAATTGGTTTAGAATCTCACAGAAGGAATCAACCTTATTGCATGGGAACTTTGTATTGGCAATTGAACGATTGTTGGCCAGTAGCATCTTGGAGTAGCCGTGATTATTTTGGGAATTGGAAAGCACTACACTATACTGTTCAAGATGTTTTCTCTCATATTTCTTTATCTTTAACCCTAAGAAATGGTAAAGTACGAGCTTGGGGGATATCGGATCTCGAAAAAGAAATTAAGGACACTCTACTTGTTCAAATCTGGAACCTAAAAGGAGAAAAGATTGAAGAAATCAGTAAGGCTGTAAGTATAAAAAAAGATACTACAAATTTGCTTTTTTTCAAAAATATCAGCTTAAAAACAGATGAATTTGTTATAGCAAAACTCAAAAAAAAGAATGTAATATCCAAGACTATTTTTGCAGAAAAAGTAAAAAATAGTATTTTCAAGAAGCCTGCAATTACCTTCTCTTGGGATGATGATATGTTAACTATAAAAAGTGATATTCCTGCATTTGAAGTTTATTTACATGGGTTATATGGACATTTTAATACTAATTTCTTTACCCTATTTCCAAATCAAGAAAAAACAATTAAATTTGAGGGATCACTAAAAGACAGAAAGAAATTACTAATTTGGTCGCTTTATGACCTTAATAATTAAACCATGAAAACCCGAAGAAATTTTTTAAAAAAATCAGCAATCGGAGCAATTGGGACAATGCTCTTACCTAAAATAACAAAAGCAAAAATGGACAAAAAAAATAAATATTCAAAAAAAGGATTTCCAATAGTTATTTCTACTTGGCGTCACGGAATATCTGCGAATGAAGAAGCAATGGAAGTGTTGCAAAATGACGGAAAAGCCATAGACGCAGTAGAGGCAGGAGTTAGAATACCTGAAGCTGATCCTGAAGTGTCTTCAGTCGGATTTGGAGGTTGGCCTGATAGAGATGGGCATGTAACCTTAGATGCTTGCATTATGGATCAAACAGGAAATTGTGGTTCTGTGAGTTTCTTGGAGAATATAATGCATCCAATTTCGGTAGCACGATTGGTAATGGAAAAGACTCCGCATGTGATGCTTGCCGGAAAGGGCGCTCAGAAGTTTGCACTGGAAAATGGTTTCAAAAAAGAAAATTTATTGATAGAAAGAGCAGAAAAAAGATGGAAGGAGTGGCTAGAAAAATCCGAATATAAACCCATTATTAATATTGAGAATCATGATACTATTGGTCTTTTAGCCTTGGACAAAAGAGGTGATATCTCTGGGGCTTGTACTACTTCTGGATTATCCTGGAAGTTACATGGAAGGGTTGGAGACTCCCCAGTTATTGGAGCAGGAATGTTTGTAGATAATGAAGTAGGAGGCGCTTGCGCAACAGGTGTTGGTGAGGCTGTTTTAAAAACATTAGGCTCCTTTTTGGTAGTGGAATTAATGCGACAAGGCGCAACACCACAAGAGGCTTGCGAAGAAGCTATTGCAAGAATTGTGAAGAATCAGGACTATAAGGATATGCAAATTGGCTATTTAGCCATCAATAAAGAAGGAGAACATGGCGCTTATGCCGTACACCCTGGCTTTAATTACGCCATACATCAGAACGAAAAGAATATCTTAATTGATTCGGATTCACACATTAAAAAATGAGATATATCTTCTTGCTAATTTGGCTACTATTTGCTTGCTCTGAACCAAAAATACAACAGGTGAATTTAATTCCAAAACCGCAAAGCATTACACTAAATGAAGGTGTTTTCGCCTTAGGGCATTCAACAGGCATTAATATAGATAGTGTTTTTTTAGTAGATGCTAAATACTTAAAGAATTTAATCAAACTTCCACTTAAAGGAAATGCAAATAGCATTATCTTAAAACAAAGGAAGGGGTTAGGAGAAGAAGAATTCTTTATGAATATATCAGTAAAAGAGTTGAAGATAGAAGCTACTACTTCGGCAGGAATGATGAGAGGAATACAAACTTTAAGACAATTACTCCCAATTACAAATGGAAGCATTGCAACAAAGATTCCTTGCTTAAAGATTCATGATTTCCCAAGATTTTCTTGGAGAGGAATGCTGCTAGATTGTTGTCGTCATTTTATGAAAAAAGAATTTGTAATTCGTTATATCGACCTATTGGCTTATCATAAAATGAATGTTTTGCATTGGCATCTTACAGAAGATCAGGGTTGGAGAATTGAAATTGATAAATATCCAAGATTGACTGAAGTTGGGTCTTTTCGCACAGAAAAAGATGGTAGTAAATATGGGGGATTTTACACTAAAGAGGAGATTAAGGAGATTTTGGCTTATGCTAAAGAAAGGCATATTACGGTAGTTCCGGAAATTGAATTTCCAGGACATTCTGTTGCCGCTATTTCGTCTTATCCTCATCTTTCTTGTACAGGAGATAGTATAAAAGTAGGTACTGAGTGGGGTGTTTACAAAGATATTTATTGTGCTGGTAATGATACTGTTTTTAGTTTTATGGAAGATGTACTTACCGAAGTAATTGAACTCTTCCCATCTAGATATATTCATATTGGAGGGGATGAAGCCCCAAAATACAGATGGGAAAATTGCAGAAAATGTCAGCAAAGAATTAAGGAGGAAAAATTGCATGATGAACACGAATTGCAATCCTATTTTATTACAAGAATTGAAAAATTCTTGAACGAAAACGGAAGACAACTTATTGGTTGGGATGAGATTTTGGAAGGGGGTCTAGCACCTTCTGCTACAGTGCAATCTTGGAGAGGAGAGGAGGGTGGAATTGCAGCCGCTAAAAGCGGACATGATGCTATTATGTCGCCAACATCACACTGTTATTTTGATTATGGCTTGGACGCAACTGACTTAAAAGAGGTTTATCATTATGAACCAATACCGGCAGAATTAACATTAGAAGAAGCTAAGCATATTTTAGGTGGAGAATGTAATATGTGGAGCGAAAGAGCACCACAGGAATTAGTTGACAGCAAAGTATTCCCAAGAATCTTGGCTATGAGTGAAGTGCTTTGGAGCTCTTCTGAAAAAGATTATGAGAATTTCTATTCTCGTGTGCAAAAGCACTATACTAAACTGGATGCTTTGGGCGTAAAATATGGTTTTGAAAGTGTGCCTATTACCTCTACAATTGTTTTTAATTCTGATAGTTTTTCCGTCTCTCTTTTTAAAGGTAGCCCTGGTATAAATTTGGAATATAACCTAAATAATGGTGCTTGGCAAGACTACACTACTCCTTTTGGGGTAAATGCCACTACAACTTTAAAAGCAAGAGCTTTTAAAAATGAAAAACCTTACGGAGAGCTTGAACAAGAATTAATTAAACATATTGGTACTGGTAAAAAGGTGCAATACGCTATCCCTTACAATAGGCACTACAAAGGGACAGGTGATTATAATCTGACAGATGGACTATTGGGAAGTATTGAAAATTTTAGAGACGGATACTACCAGGGATTTTCGGGAACAGATATGGAAGTAATTATTGATTTAGATAAAACAATTACATTTTCAGAAATTAAAACTACTTTTTTTCAATATTATTTATCTTGGATTGTGCTACCTACCTCTGTGAGTTATTCTGTTTCTGAAGATGGGCAAAATTTTAATAAGATTGAAACAATAGAAAATGAAGTACCTTTGATGCAAGAAGGAAAGTTTAAGCATGATTTTGTTTGGGAAGCGAAAAAAAGAAGAGGAAGATACATCAAAGTAAGTGCTAAGAATGTAGGAAAGTTACCTGAAAAACATCCTGCTGCAGGATCGGACGCTTGGATCTTTATAGATGAAATAATAATTAATTAATATGATGTTAAAGAAAATATTCCCACTTGTATTGCTTATTATTATTAGCTGTCAAAAAGAGAAGAAATTGTTAATTGATTATGTAAATCCTTTTATTGGGACAGGTGGCCATGGTCATACTTATCCTGGTGTAAGCACCCCTTTTGGCATGGTACAACTAAGTCCTGACACAAGATTAGAAGGATGGGATGGTTGTGGTGGTTATCATTATTCCGATAGTATTATTTATGGGTTTTCACATACTCACCTAAGTGGGACAGGTGTTTCGGACTATGGTGATATTTTGCTGATGCCTACAACAGGAGAGCTATATTTAACAAATGGTGTAGATGGGAATCCCGGCTATACTTCGGAATTCTCACACAATGAAGAAATAGCTCAAGCAGGATTTTATCAAGTTTTTTTGAAAGATCACAAGGTCAATGTGGAGCTAACTACAAGTCAAAGAGTAGGCTTTCATAGATACACTTTTCCTAAAAATGAAACAGCTCAAATGGTACTGGATTTGGAGCACAGAGATAAATTATTGGAGTACAAAATTGAATTGGTAGATAGCAATACTTTGGAGGGTATTCGTTATTCGAATAATTGGGCAAAAAAGCAGAAGGTACATTTTTACATGAAATTTTCTGAAAGATTACAAAGTATAATTTATAACAAGAAAAAAACAGTTGCAGGAATTGATTTTGGAGAATTACAAGTTCCCTTATTAGTAAAAGTCGGAATATCAGCCGTAAGTATTCAGGGAGCAAAAGCCAATTTAAAAGCAGAGATACCTAATTGGGATTTCGAAAAGATAAAAATAGAAACTAAAGCGTCTTGGGAAAATGAATTGAGTAAAATTGTAGTCGAAGGAGATTCAGACACTCAAAAAGAAATCTTTTATACTGCCTTATACCATAGTTTACTTGTCCCTAATTTATATGTTGATGTTGATGGAAAATACAATGGAACAGATTTACAAATACATCATACTGATGATAGACATTATACTATCTTTTCACTTTGGGATACTTTTAGAGCAACTCACCCTCTTTTCACGCTAGTTCAGCAGAAAAAGACGGGTGAATTTATTCGCACTCTTTTAAGACAATATAAAGAAGGTGGGCAGTTACCAATTTGGGAATTAGCAGCAAATTATACAGGTTGTATGATTGGATATCATGCTATTCCTGTAATTGTAGATGCTTATTTTAAAGGGATAATAGATTTTGATGTAGACTTAGCTTTAAAGGCGATGATTCATTCTGCTAATCAAGATGATTTAGGACTGAAATCCTATAAAGAAAAAGGATTTATATCAGCATCTGATGAGCCGGAATCCGTTTCAAAAAATCTCGAATATGCGTATGATGATTGGTGTATAGCGCTTATTGCAGATCAATTAGGAGATACAATTACTGCTAAATATTTTTATCAAAGAGCACAGAATTACAAAAATCTATATGATCCAGAATCAGGATTTTTTAGAGCAAAAAGAAGTTATTCCTGGTTTGCGCCATTTAAGCCAGAGGAGGTGAATTTTAATTATACAGAGGCTAATGCTTGGCAATATTCTCTTTTTGTTCCACAAGATATAAAAGGACATATAGAATTGATGGGAGGTGCAGAAAATTATGAGAAACATTTAGACAATATGTTTAAAGCTCCTATAGAAACTTCAGGAAGAGATCAGCCCGATATTACAGGGCTAATTGGACAATATGCACATGGTAATGAGCCAAGTCATCATATGGCTTATTTATATAATTATGTAAAAAAACCTCATAAGACTCAAAAAATAGTTCGTCAAATATTAGACAAGCAATATACTCATCTTCCAGATGGGTTGTCTGGCAATGAAGATTGCGGACAAATGTCTGCTTGGTATGTGCTTAGTGCTATGGGATTTTATGCAGTAACTCCTGGTCTTGACTATTATACGATTGGTACACCACTATTTAAGAAAGTTATCCTCAATTTAGAGAATGGGAATACATTTAAGATTATTTCTAAAAACGTATCCGAAAAAAATATATACATACAATCAGCTAATTTGAATGGGGAGGAGTTTAATCAATCTTTTATTGAACACCAAATTATTATGAATGGTGGAGTTCTTATTTTTGAGATGGGAAGCCATCCCTCTGATTGGGCAAGTAATTCTATTCCTCCCTCAAATATTGAAAAATTTAAGATTGTTTCTGTTCCTTATTTTATGGCTAAAAGCCAAACATTTTCTGATCATTTGCAAGTAGCGTTAGGTTCTGCTGTTGGTGGAGAGATTTATTATTCTATCAATGGAAGTGTTGAGCAGAAATATAAAAACCCACTAATTATAAGAAAAGATAGTGAGATAAAATGCCGTACTTTCAAGAACAAAATATGGAGTAAAAGTGTATCGGCCAAATACTATAAAATTGACAATAGAAAAAGTATTGTATTGTATGCTAAATATGCTAATCAATATTCTGCTGCTGGCAATAAAACCTTAATTGATCATCAAAGGGGAGGGGTAAATTATCGTACAGGAAATTGGCAAGGCTATAGAGAAAATTTGGAAGCAGTGATTGATTTAGGCGAAATACGTAGTATTAATACTATTAGTTTAGGTTGTTTACAAGATATTCGTTCTTGGATTTTTTACCCTAAACAAGTAGAATATTTTACTTCAAATGATGGAGAAATATTTACCTATTCAGGCAAAGTAAATACTACTTTCTCAGATACCTTGGAAGGGAGCTTTATTCATGACTATACTTTAAACTTGGAAAATACAAGAGCAAGATATATACAAATAAAAGCAGAAAATTATGGTGTCTGTCCAGCTTGGCATTTAGGTGCAGGAGGAAAGACTTGGCTTTTTGTAGATGAACTAATAATACAATAAAATGACAAAAAATAAATATCTATTTCCATTTATAGCTCTTACTTCTCTTTTCTTTTTATGGGGCTTTCTTACTGTATTGGTTGATTCGTTAATTCCGAGAATTAAAGAGCTTTTTACACTTAATTATTTTCAGGCTGGATTGGTGCAATTTGCTTTTTTTATGGCTTATTTTTTACTCTCTATCCCATCCGGATTTATTCTCTCTAAAATTGGCTATAAAAAAGGTATTATTTTAGGTCTATTCACTATGGCTTTGGGTTGTTTTTTATTCTATCCTGCAGCATCATATCGCGCGTTTAGCCTTTTCCTGTTAGCCTATTTTATTTTAGCAGGTGGCATGACTATATTACAAGTGGCAGCCAATCCTTTTGTTTCAGTTTTAGGCTCAAAGGAAGGCGCTTCAAGTAGGTTAAATTTAGCACAAGCATTTAATTCTTTAGGTACAGCAATTGCCCCAGCTATCGGAGCCTCTTTCCTGTTGAGTGATACGATAAAAACTACTGAAGAAATTAGTTTATTATCAGAAATTGAAAGAATAACTTACTATATAAATGAAGCCTCTGCAGTTCAAACTCCTTTTATTTTTCTTTCCCTTTCGGTTGTAATATTGGCTATTTTATTTGCTTTTGTAAAATTACCAACCCTAATTCAAAGTGCTAGCAATAATGGTTATGTCCAATTGTTTAAAAATAGAACACTTATGATGGGGGCTTTTGGTATTTTGTTATATGTAGGAGCGGAGGTTGCAATAGGAAGTTACTTGGTAAATTATTTTATTGATATGGATATGCATACAATCATACAAAGTACTCCATGGATGAATAATATTGCAATAAATATTTTAAATACTGACTTGGCAAGTTTGGATAAAAGAGCTATTGTTGGTGCTTTTGTTACTTTTTATTGGAGTGGAGCAATGATAGGAAGATTCATAGGCTCCTATCTAACTAAAGTGTACAAACCAAATAAAATTCTTGGCTATTTTGCTATTTGCGCTTTACTACTGCTTATTACATCAATGACTACTATCGGGCTAATTTCTATGTGGAGTATCTTAGCAGTTGGACTTTTCAACTCTATTATGTTCCCTACCATTTTCACTTTATCTATTAAAGATATACAAGAATTAAAACCACAAGCATCTGGAATCCTTTGTACGATGATAGTAGGTGGGGCAATTATTCCACCACTTTATGGATTTTTGACAGATTTATCTGGGTTTAAAACAGCTATGATATTACTTTTAGCTTGTTATGGATATATATATTATTTTACAAAATCTACAAGTAAAAATTTAGTCTGATAAACATGACAAAAGAAAATAAATTTATCCCTTATAAATAGCAATTTTATCTTTTAAAGAGTTAATTGAAAAAGTAAAAAGTATTTTTATTGCTTCCTATGTGTTATCCCTCCAAAGTATGTATAGTTCTGATTTAGCAAGAAAAATGTTGGATGAAATTAGTTTTTGGTTTTAAGTATCTTAATCAACAACTATTTTTTTCACTAGATCCCCTTTTTTTGTAAAAATCTTAATGAAATAAGTCCCTTTTGTATTAATTTGAATAACTAATTCTTCTGTAGTATTAAGGAGCTTACCATCTACTGCATACAGGTTTATTTTCTCAATTTTCAATTCAGTTTTTACATTTACAATTCCAGTAGAAGGATTAGGGAAAACTGAAATTTCTAGCTCAATTAAATCATTAATTTTAGAAGCACCTAACTCATTAAATCGCTCTGTAAATTCTTGCAAAAAAATATTTGCAATTGTTCCGTCATGAATAATTAAAGTGTTTTCATCAGAATTGTTCTCAGCATTGCTACTCCAATTGTGTGAACCTGTTAAAATTGTAGGATCTGACCCTAAAATATTTGCATCCGCGATAGCGTATTTATGATGAAATGAATAAGGAATTCCCATATGAGATTTTACATTTACACCTGCCGTTATCAATGTAGCAAACTCACTTCCAGTTGTATTTTCACTTTCAATAATTCCCCTAATATTTACACCAAACTCTCCATCTTTTGCAATTACTGCTAGCCCAATATCATCTCTTGTAAATGATAAAAGTCCAAATTCAAAGCTATAATCTACATTATTAATCATATTTATAATTTTACTTGTTGTTTGGTCTGATGGAGAAAAATATACCTCAACATCTTTTCCGTCAACTATAAATTTATGCGGGGTATTATCTGACTTATGTGTTCCAAAAGTACCACTCCACATTTCTTCAAACTCTAGTGTATATGCTTTTGCTATTGCTTCATCTTGGATAAAGATAATATTGTTATAATCGTTAAATAAATTAGTAGGATTGGTCCAATTGCAAGAACCTCCCATCACCCAAGAATTATTAGTAGAATTTGCATCTACAATTATAAATTTATTATGCATAATCCCTGCTGGAATAGGGTCTCTTATTACAACAGGAATATTAGGATCTAAACTGCTTAAGATTATATTTGCAACATCATCATCGGCAATGTATCTTACTGCAACGCCTCTATTATGAGCATCATTTATGGCAGTTGCAATAGTAGCATCTGATGCATTATAAACACAAATATCTAAAGTGCTTTGTGCTAAATCCATATATGCTTTAATAGTATCATTAAAATAAGTAGTTATGTTTTGGGCATCAACTCCTGTTGAAATACTTACATCCACAGAGTGATTAAAATAAGGACGAATAACCCCTGATGAATTGGATGCCGTGGAATAAATTCCAATATTTGAAAAAGCAGTATCTATTCCATTTACGGAATAACATTCTACATAATAAAAAGTAGCGGGCTGTAATCCAGTTAAATTCATAGTATGAGTCAGGGTATTTCCTCCATTATTAATTGTTATTCCTAATCCGGAAGAAAGTCCATAGTTACAATTTGTAGTAGAGGAATCTGAAATGGTCCAAGACAAATCAAAAGATGTAGTTGTAATGTTGGATTGCACAACTGCAGAAGTAAAGATTAAAGCACCTGTTTGTATAATATCAGAAGAATCTCTTGGTAAAATCTGATAGCCATCATTTGCTGGAACCGAGAATGTATATTGAGAAGAAATGCCAATAAGTGTAACAGGCCCCATTGGAATAAGGGAATTTTCTAATGGGTTTCCAGCTCTTATATACACTTTTCCTGTTTCTCCATTTGCTGTAAAATCGTGTGTTCCCACTGTAAAAAGAGAGCCACCACTATTAAAGATTACATTATTAATCTGAACTAATTCTGATTCTGTATTTTCTCCTACTTGAATTGGGGTAATCAATTGAGGGATTATTGAATTTCCTGTAGAATTTGTAATGTTTGAGTTAACAGGAGTCATTTCCATAAGCCCATTATAGTCAACTAAAACACCGCTTACTGTAACTTCCTCTCCTCTTACCACTCCACTTAAAGCAGTAGGGTCATATAACGCTAATCCTGCTGTAGAGTCTTCAATATA
>Ga0163108_10000640_pt1 | contig 26033 bp, 25 predicted proteins | sample Fk1155metaG_FD_109644 | JGI IMG/M metagenome (GOLD analysis project Ga0163108, IMG submission 109644) | Marine microbial communities from the Central Pacific Ocean - Fk160115 155m metaG | ecosystem: Environmental > Aquatic > Marine > Oceanic > Photic zone | place: The Central Pacific Ocean...
CAAATCTCATCTTCGTAGATGGCCCCGGTGTCTACGACCCCCTCTTCTTCCCCATTTTCGACAATGGTCTCACCCGAAATGGTCGACGCGGGTGCTTCCTCAGTCTCGCTTGATGCAGCATCAAATTTGGCTGCACAGCTGCACATCGACAGGGAAAATAAAATGGTGGAATGGAGTTTCATGGAATTTCAAATTTGGTTCGCGAATGCAATATGTAGACCCGCGCCATTCCAGTATGCCGTATTTTTCGTGCGATTGGATGTTAGAAACCCCAAGCACGGGAGCTGACTTGGATACCTTGGGCCTGGAAACTTGGGAGTTGCTTTCGATGGACGTGGCACCAGACACCATCCTGGATATCCGTACCGTCGAGCAATTTGCCAGAGCGCACCTGGCTGGTGCCATCAATGTGACCTACAATAATTTTCAGCAGGATGCCTTTGGTTTGATCGAGAATTCGGTCCGTATCTTGGTCGTGGACGAGGCCGGAGCCCGTGCGGCGGAGATGGCTGTATGGTTGCGCTCACGGGGTGTTTCTGCCCAGTACTTGGTCGGTGGTTTGGCTGCGTGGCGTGGCCCCATGGAGAAGTCCTGATGGATTGGCGTTCACCTTTTGATCAGGAGATGGCATTGCGGGGACCGCCGGCAATATTTACCGTCGATGCCAAGGGCCGGCTTGGTGTCGATGAGGCCAGAACCCGAGAAACTTGGTGCCGTGTGGGGGTCGAACCCCAGCGAGGCGAATGCCACTGTTTGTTTACGGATAGGGCGACCGGTTGGGTCCAATATGTGTTGGTGACTTCTGAAGATTTTTGTCGGGACCACCCACGCGCCACCATCGAACGGTTTTCCTCTGAATCAGAGGCGCTGGGTGCGCTCGCGGCATTGGGGGATCTTCCTACCCGCGGTTCATAAAGTGCAAAAGGGGGCCATTTTGCTCCACGATGCCACCATCCGCTGATTGTGCGATGAGGGCACCCGTCCAGCCAATGGCTTTCGCGACCGCTTGTTGTACATCCAGGCCTTGGGCCATTCCCACGGCGATTGCGGTGGACAGTGTGCACCCGGTTCCGTGTGTGTGTTGTGTTTCCACCACCGGGTGGCGCCAGGCCTGGTCTTCTCCACTCGGAAGCCACAAGACATCTTCCAAGTACCCTGGCTCGTCCCCTCCACCGGTGTGAAGCAGTGCGGTCTGTGTTTGCTTGACCCAATCGTGTGGTTTTGTACCGCAAAGCAACGATTCGATTTCATCATCGTTGGGTGTGACGATGCTGGCCTTGGACAAGAGGGGTGTCCAGTCGCGAACCTGTATCGGGTTCAACACCTGGCCCGTTGTGCTCTTCCCGATGGGGTCAAGGACGATGGGAATCTCGCTTGTTTCGAGCGATTTGAAAACGGCCCGGGCCACTTCAGAACTCCCCAGCATTCCAATCTTGATGGCATCGATCCGCATGTTTACGAGCAAGGCTTCTATTTGTTCTCTCACCAGATCGGGTTCAATCGGACAACTGCGCAGCACCTCGCCGGGGTGCTGAACGGTCACAGCGGTGATCACGCCCATGCCGTATGCATCCAACATGGTGGCTGTTTTTAGATCGGCGGCAAGTCCCGCACCACCGCTGGGGTCCAAACCAGCGATACTGAGTACGGTTGGGATCATCCGCTATCGTCCAGATTCTGTGGTCCTGGCTGAAGTTTTTCTTCGGGTGTGATTTCCGTGGGTGCGTAGAAAATCTGTGCTTGCTCTGGGTCGATCCAGCCCATGTCTGCCGCTGTTCGGTGCCCAATCCGGACATCGCTCAATGCGTTGACTTCTTTTTCGAGGCCAGGGTTCAAGGGGACGTCCACGGCCATCAATTCTGCAAATCTTTGGGGATAAAGAGGGTTGGCAAAAGGCTCCACAAAGCCTTGGGGGTGTGTGGCGCGGCTGGTGACTGGATCGTAGGTATCCACCGCACCCAGAGCATGTCCGATTTCGTGGCCCATGGTTGTGAGTGCGTAGGCGGGGTTCGTTTCATCGATGCTCACAAAGACCATGGCCACCCGCCCCTTGCGGGATCCCCTGGAGTGGCTGGCCATATCGAACTCTGTGCCGCCGTACATGACGTACACTTTTACCGTATAGGTATCGATGGGAACGCCGTTGTCAGCGGCCAAGTTTCGGAAGTATTGGGGATAGCGCCAAGCGCGGAACATGGCTGTGAACCAGGAGTCCCCGTCCTTGTGCAGTCGCGGTGGGTTCAAGTCGACTGTGAATGGTCCCCGTGTTTCCACCCGGAATCGTCGGTCCTTGTTGCCGGTATACCGGGTGAATTCGGCGTTCAGCCATGGGGCGAGTGCGCGAAGGCTTCGTCCCTTTTCATCTTCGATGGGGCCTTGGTTCAGTTGCCGGATGATGTTTGCACCCATGTCGGCTTTGGGGGCGAATTGGATGATACCGATGGTGATGGGTGCCGTACCGCTTACCTGTTCGTGGTCTTGTTTGAGGTGGCCCCAAACTTTGTAGAGGAATGCAACAAACACCAACAGAAACAAGAGTTGTCGCCGGCGAGTAGACCGGTTCCTGCTTTGTTCTATGTTGAGGCACTGTCTACAGAGTGGTTCACCTCCGGCACTCACCATGCAACCTGGACAAATGGCTTCTGAGCATGTTTTGCACGTTCGGGCGGCGAGTTGTGCTGGATGGTCTGCACAGAAAGCCGATAGGCCCCGCTCTACGGGTTCTTCCACAATCACGACCTGTGCACCGGTCTGACGCAGTCGTGCGGCGGTTTCATGTGCTGCATCGAGGTTGTCGGTGACACGGGTCACCAAGGGCAATTCGGACTCATGAACCGGCCGGCTTCGCGGGAGCACACCATCCAGGGCGTCGGGCTCTTTCGGCAGGCGCACGAGTATGATGGCCCATCTGGATCGTGTGTATTCGGTGTCTTCTGAGGATCGAGTCACTGGGTCAGGATAGACGACCTGACGATGAGCAGCATTTTTCTCGCAATCATTAGCGCCCTGGCCCTCGTGGGCATGGGAGAATTGGGGCAACAGGTGGGCCCTGCAATCGCTGTACTCCTGGTCTGGGGTGGGTTGGTATGGGTTCTTCCTCGGCCAAAGTATGGCCTTCGAGAATTGTTGATCGCAGCGCTCATTCTGCGGGGCATTTTGGTGTTCGTTGAGCCAAGTCTGTCAGATGATATTTTCCGCTATTTGTGGGAAGGCAAAGTAGCTTGGGCCGGGGGCAACCCGTATCTTCATCCCCCGGCGAGCCCTGTGTACGATGCGTGGGGCCACGATGTCATACGGTCGCAGGTCGCACACCCGGAAGTGTCCGCCATTTACCCACCATTGGCGATCTGGCTTTTCGCCATCCTTGGACAGGTGGCGTACGCCCCATGGACCATCAAGCTCTTCATGGGTTTGGCGGATGTGGGTGTGGTCTTTTTGTTGGCTCGCCTGTTGGAAAGGCGAGAGAGAACGCTGGCACCAGCTTGGTTGTATGCATTGCATCCGTTGGGCGCAGTAGAAGCCGCTGGAAGTGGTCATATGGAGTCGTTGGGGCTCTTGTGTGTTCTGGCCGCGGTTGAATCGTGGGATCAGCGCCGTGGAGGCAGTGCATGGGCGGTCTTGGGAATGTGGATCAAGCTTCTCCCTGGCGTCATGATTGCTCGCCTGTGGAGGGGGCGTCCATGGCTCCTTGTGGGGGCGATGGCGGTGGGGTTCGCATCGCTATGGCCATTTGTGGGCGCCGGTGCCCATCTGTGGGTTGGCTTGGACACGTATACGCGCCATTGGGCGTTCAACGGGGCACTTTTTTCCTTGTTTGAATGGTTGTTCGGGGATGTGGCTCGTCCCGTCGCGATTTGTGTGGGTGCATTTGTTGTTCTTCGTGCGATCCGGATTCACCACGAACCCGAACGGATTGCGTTGTGGGCGGGCGGCGCCTTCGTGCTGTTGTCTCCCACTGTCCATCCTTGGTACGTTCTGTGGGCCTGGGTGCCAGCGCTGCTGTGTGGGGTTCGTTCGTGGACCTTGCTCGCGACAATGATCCCATTGTCATATGCGGCCCTGGCCAGCTACGATCCCGGTACGAGCACTTGGGAGGAGCCCTGGTGGCCACCACTATTTTCGACCCTACCGTTTCTGATGGCTCTGCTATGGGAGTCCGTACATCACGCGACCCAGCCGGGGCCTTGGGGTCCTGGAGCGATAAAGCGTCCCCGGCGATCTGTATCCCGGACGGAACCCGACACCTCGACCTTGTTTCAGCGCTGACGGCGCTGAGCGATCGGCTGCCAGCACTGGGGCCAGTGGTGGTTGGGCTGGGTCTGCATCGCCCGATGAGTCCAGAGGAACTGTCCTCCATTGCTTCATTCTCACCGATACAACATGATCCCGATGATTGTGTCGATACGCGGGTCGTCGATGGGATTCCGGGCGCCGTGTTTCGCCCGGTCGCCCAGGCGCCCTATGCCATCTCGGTTGGGGTGGTAGAACTGCATCAATATGCAGGCCTTTCGGGTGGGCACAAGGCTGTGGCGGTTGGTTGTGGAGGCCGAAAAACGATCGCTGCACTCCATCATCGAGACATGGTGACCGCTCCCGGTGTGCGCATCGGAACGCTGGGTGGGAACCCCTTCCGTGATGCCATTGAAGGCTTGGGCGAGGCCGGGGGCTGCAGGTTGGCCCTGGTGTATGTGCCGGCCATCGATTGCTGGATGTTTGGAGACCCCGGAGCTGTGTTGAAGGAGGCCCTCCAGCGGATGGACCCCTGGATACAGTTGTCCGCACAGGCGCCGGGTGCTGTGCTGGATGTGCCAGACAGCAAAGCGAGCAGTTTTTACCAGGCCAGTCGTGCTGCCACATACTTGGCGCTCTCGCCGAACCCCCCAGTGGTTGAAGGCGGCACCATCGTATTGCGTGCTTCATGTGCGGAAGGTTTGGGCAGCGAGCAAGGTTTTGTTTCAACCATGCAAGGCAGTCGGCCTCCGTGGTCCGATCTTCTTTCGGGGCCACCCCCTTCAGGGGCTGGTGCACAGCGTGCCGTGATGTTGGCTCGATTGGCGCAACGGTATCGATTGGTGGTGGAAGGTTGTGTTCGTCCGGATGTGCTGGCCGCCGTTGGAATAGAAGCCACGGCTTCCGTCCAGGACCACCCCGCTACTTGGCTGCGTGTGCCACACCCATTTCAGCGGCTTCCGCAGTGCGTGAGCCCTCTGTCCACTGCGTAAAGGTGATGAGCCAGTAGCCGGTGGCGAACAACAGCATGAAAGGGAGGCTTTCCCAGTGCGATGCCGAAATGGTCCAGTACATAGCCATGGCGTAGTAGGCAGACATGGAACTGGAGATGAGTAGCCGTGCCCGGTGTGCGGGAGGAACAACGGTTTGTGGGTTGCTGGTGCCTTGTTTAGGTGTGCGTTCAAACGTAGCGTCGTTGCTCCAAGCACCCTCTATGACGGCGAGTGTTTGGCTTCCGGAGCACCCGATGCCCACCGACATCGCCAATGGTATTTCCCACCACCGGCTTCGCAGGCGTTCGCCGGAACGTTGCAATGCAACCGCGTAGAAAAACCCTATGCTGACGGTGGTTGCAATGACCGCAAACAGGTCTAGAATCAAGAGGGACGCGCCGTCCATCTGTACGCGGGCAAGGATGGAGAGAGGAAAGAGTATCGAGAGCAGGAATACAGTGGGGTAGGCCCAAACCATCAACAAATGGTTGGCTGCTTCCAGCCGAACACGCACCGGAAAGTTCGACAGCAGGATGGGATCCAGCAGTTTTCGACTGGTTTGAACCGTTCCTTTGGCCCATCGATGTTGTTGCCCGAGAAAGGCCCTGGTCGTGCCAGGTAATTCTGCAGGTGCCACCACATCGTCCCGGTAAATAAAATTCCAGCCCTTCATCTGTGCGCGGTAGCTCAGGTCGAGGTCTTCGGTCACCGTGTCGTGGGACCAGCCGCCTGCGTCTATGATGCAGTCCCGTCTCCAGATCCCCGCGGTGCCATTGAAGTTGAAGAACCGTCCTGAGCGAAATCGAGCGGTATGTTCGATGACAAAGTGCCCATCCAAGATCATGGCTTGGACCCGGGTGGTCCAGTTCTGGTTTCGGTTGAGGTGACCCCAGCAGGCTTGGACCATCCCGACATTGGGTTCAAGCAGGGAAGGCATCATTTTGCGCAGGAAGTCTGGTTCGGGCACGAAATCGGCGTCAAAGATTGCGATGTATTTGGCGGGACTCAAGTCGAGTCCGTGGGCAAGTGCCCCGGCCTTGTAGCCTGTACGGTGGTCTCGACGGATATGGGAAATCATCACACCCTGCTCGGACCAGTGTGCAACACGGCTCGCTGCAATGGCGCATGTTTCGTCTGTGCTGTCATCCAGCACCTGAATCTCCATGCTTGGCCAATCCAGTTGTGCCACAGCATCAATGATCCGTGAAATGACCTTGGGTTCGTTGTACACGGGGAGTTGAACGAGAACGGTCGGTGTGGCTGTTTTTGTGGGCGTCGCCACGTCTGGCTTTTGACGGAGCCAAAGGAGCAGAACAAACCGATGGATGCCCCAACATCCCAATGCGATGAGACAGAGTGAATACGCGATTCCAGCCAGCCAATATGCGTCCAACATCGGGGGCCACAGTAGCCCGCCAGCCGATTGCGATCATCCATTCGAGTGTGGCCTTTGCGTGAACGTAAATTCTCGGTGGAGAATGCTTGGCGAGAATTCGGAGTTTCGCTATCATGGGTTCTCTGCTTGGAAGGTGTTTAGGACTGATCGTTTGGCCCCGTGTTTCTGTTTTGGGAACTAGCTCTTGTCGTGGATGGCATGCCTTTATGAAAAGGTTGGCAGAAGCGGCGATCAAGGTACCCCCCTGTTTTGAAGGGGGCCTTTGGTGAAAGTCCACACCTCTATGGCGGTCCCCCTTTCCCGGTTGATACCGGGAAAGGGCATTTCTCCAGGAGAGCGCAGTGATTCTGATATTTGGCTTCTTGGGGTCGCTGGCTTGGGCGCAATCGGTGGATGAACTGCCACTGAACATCGAGCAGACCTTGGAGGAGTCACCTGTACAGGCCCCTCTCACGCAGGCTGATTTACTCGATGAGGGTGTGGCCTTGCGCCGGGTGGGTGCATTCGATGACGCGGAAGCGATGTTGCGCCAGGCCTCAAGAATGGGTGAAGGGCTTGGTGATCAAGTGCAGTACCAGCTGGGTGTCTTGCATGAGGTCCAGGAACGTTGGTCCCAGGCGATTGAGGTGTACGCGTCTCTCGTGGAGCAGTGGCCAGAGGGTGAGACAGCCCCGGATGCTCGGTTTCGTCGCGCCTATTGCTTGGAGGAATTGGGGCTGCACAAGGAGGCCATCCAAGCGGTCAAAGCCTTGCAGGTGGATGGCCAATGGAGCGAGGATGATTCGCGCACGATGCATCTTCAGCGGGGCATTACCGAGATTGGTGTGGGGCGAGAACGCAAGGGCATCCGTCGGATATTGAAGCACCTATCGAGCGGCAAGGATGACCGGACCTGGATTCGAGCAAAGGCCAGGCTCGCTTTGGTTCGTGCCCAAACGCACACGGCGAAAGAAGTTGTACTCAAAGGAGACAAGAAAGCTGCGCGTAGATTGAAACAGCGGGCAGCGCTGATCAGCGCCGCGGAAAAACAAGCCATCGTGATGTTCAACTTGGGCGAGCCTGAGTTTGCACTAGAGGGACTGTTGATGTTGGGAGACGCCTATCTTCAGTTGTATGAAGACATGTTGTCCTATCCGCCGCCACGCTCCATTGCTCCGGCTGACCAAGAAGCCTACCGCCAAGCGGTCAAGCAAGAGGCTGGCATCTTAAAGGCCAAAGCTCATGCCCGGTACGACGAAGGTGTTCGCGTTGCTGCCCGAACCCAGTGGGTGGGCTCTGTCACCCAGCGATTGATTGCCAAGCGGGATGCGACCCTTGATGTGGGCGCTATGGATCAGCCGTCCGCGTCACCAGAGGAAATGCCCTGACGTTCGGCTGAGATTTGCCGCAAGAAACGATCGGCACCTTCTCCTTGCCCAAACGTACAAGCAAAGGATTTGGTCTGGGTTTGCACAACGATATCGACGCGTCCATCGGCTGTGGGTTGTGGGGTGACGTCGATCATGTCTGACCAGAGAGCAAACCAATGTTGGTCATTTTCGATGCGCCCCACGCCCTTCAGGGTGAGTACGCAGGAGGTCGTCCCGTCAAATCGAGGGCTTTCGTCATGCCATGCGGCAGGCACTTCCGTTAGTTCCAGCAGTCCCGCATCTCGCATGGGTTGAAGTCGCCAAACCTGAACTTCTGAACCGTGGACCAAGTTGCGGGCCTCTTCAGGTTCGGAGTTGAGAAGGCCAATGGTGCCCCCCACCATTCCGGCCACACCGATCAGGCATATGACCAGCAGAAGAATGGCATACAAGCCCATTCCACAGCCGGCAGGTTCAAGATCTTCTTTTTCCTCGGTAGACATGACATCCAAATTATCCCCCATGGCCAGAGTAGGCTACGAAGCCGCATGCCTGGTGTCGCTTTCTTTGATCTTGATCGCACGATTCTCGACTGCAATTCCGCTACCCTTTGGGTGAAACGGCAATTGCGAGAAGGTCGCATGCGGCGCATGGATGCCATCAAGATGGGCCTCATGATCGGTATGTATCAGATGGGCCGGGGAAACATTGACGTGGCGGTGAAACAGGCGATCCGCGGCTTGAAAGGGGACCGCGAAGACGAGATTCGTCAGCGGACGGAAATCTTTTGGGCAGAAGAGATCGCCCAACGAATCCGTCCGGGTGTGATGCCCGTTATCGAGGCCCATCGTGCAGCAGGGGATGCCTTGGTTTTGTTGACCGGCAGTTCTACCTATCTGTCCCAGTGTGCGCTGGAAGCATTGAGGATGGACCACATTTTGTGCACCCTGTTCGATGTGGTCGACGGAACCTTCACCGGAGAGGGAACGCTTTGCTATGGGCCCGGCAAGCGGGTCGCCGCGCAAGCCTATTTGGATGACTCTGGTGTGGGCTGGGAAGACTGTTCGTTCTACACCGATAGCTACACCGACATTTCCGTGTTGGATGTGGTGGCGCATCCGGTCGCTGTGCATCCCGACCCCAGGTTGTTGCGCCGTGCGAGGAAGTCTGGGTGGCCCGTGGCCGATTGGGGGAAAGCATGAGCGAAAAGAAGAGTAAGCCGACTTCATTTCATCGGGCAGCCAATGACGGAAATACAGATGGATTGACGCCACTTACGACCCTGGACTTGGGGTCCGTTGCCGATATTGATGAACTCTTGGCCGGGATGGCTTTGACATCCTTTGGTGGCCGTAACTTGGGCGAGGCGGCAGAGGTGCTTGAGTCGATGGTCCTCGATCCGGAATGCACGGTGGTGCTCACGCTGTCGGGTGCGATGACGGTCGCGAAAATGAATTTGGTCATCGTTGAAATGGTGGAGCGTGGTTGGGTTCAGGGGATTGTCTCCACTGGAGCCTTGATGACCCACGGCCTGGTTGAGTTGGCTGGAATGCAGCATTTTAAGGCGAAACGTGACCTGGATGACAAGACCCTTTTCGAGCAGGGATACAACCGGGTGTATGACACGTATGAACCCGAGAAGAATCTCAATGACCTCTCGGACTTGTTGCACGAAGTCTTTCTCAAGATGCCGACGGATCGCCGTTGGGCGAGTCGAGAACTCTTGTCTGAAATCGGTGCGCACCTGGCGCCATCGGGAAAACGCGGCATCATGTCCACCTGCTACCGAGAAGGTGTGCCGGTGTATGTTCCAGCATTCTCGGATTCCGAGTTGGCTTTGGACATGGCGGTAAGTTTTCTTGGTCAACAGATTGAGGATGATCCCGATGCAGACTTGGAGAGTTTGCTTGGGAACTTTCAGACTCCGTTTGATCCCTTCTTGGATTTGGCACATTTTGCGGAGTTGGTGAGCAAAAGTCCCAAGATGGGAATTGTGACCATCGGCGGAGGGGTCCCACGGAACTGGGCACAGCAGGCACCCCCTTTTCTGGACATCATCAACTTTCGTTTGGGGCGGGAAGTTCCCATTCCACGGTACCAGTATGGCGTCCGGATCTGTCCTGAGCCGGTCCATTGGGGCGGGCTGAGTGGCTGCACATATTCGGAAGGTGTGAGTTGGGGTAAGTTCGTGCCCAAGGATGAAGGCGGCCGCTACTCAGAGGTGTACGCGGATGCGACAATCGCTTGGCCCATACTGGTGAAGGCGGTGGGTCAGCGGCTGGACAAAGCTCAGAAAACGGCTTGCAGTCCAGATCTCAAGCTTCGTCGCTAAGCGCAGGAAATACGTTTTTACCGGGGCAGAACACTTCGGGTGGAAAGCCGTTGGGGGGACCTCCGTCCACGGTGAGCACTCGCTTCAGGACGAAATCACCCAAAATGGGGTTTTGGGAAAAGATGCGCGAAAGCGGCCCGCGATCTTCCCAACGAATCAGGTCCATGGACCACAGTTGTAGAAGATTGATCAGCGGGTCAATCCCTGGAATGGGGTAATCGCTACCATGTATCAGTCTGTGATGAATATCCGTGCGCCGCAACAGTTCAGGGGCGACGCCACGGACCCGGTTTAGCAGTAGAATCGCTGAAATTTCCCCAAACAGTCTTCCTTCATATTCGGGATTGTCCATCAAGCGCATGAACAGTTCAAATGCAGGTTTTTGTTCTTTGTTTGGTGCGTCCAAATCGATGCTGACACCGTGACTCGCACAGTGGGCCACCACGACGCGCACACCTGCATCGAGTGCCCGCCTGAGTCGAAGCGGGTTTCCATATTCTTGGGTGTCAGGAGAGGGGACGGCCTGCTCTTCCCCGCCGTGACTGATCAATGTGAGTCCGCGCTCTTGCATGGCGGCGTATGCGGCATCGCATCGGTTGCTGGCCGGATCGATCCACATCGCATTGGGCAACCATTTGATGGCAATGGCTCCTCGGTCTGCTGCAGCGTGTAGCGCCTCCACAGCGTCTTTTCGGTAGGGATGCACCGATGCGCATGGCAGGAATTGGGGTGCGGACTCGACCGCCTCGAACATGTGGGAATTGGGTACGTGGAAGATGGTGTGGTCGGGTTGTGCGGTGCCTTTCTCGTCGTAGACTTGATCGAAAGCCATCAGCAGACTTCGCCCACCCGTGGGCAGTTGTTTTGTCCGCGCTCGCAATACCTGAAGATAGTTGTCATCGATGTGGGATAGGTCTTGGACACCGCTGGCTTCAGCGTAGATTCGGAACCGAACCCACTGCAAAGGATGGCCCCACTTGTCCATCATGTCTGGATGGACTGCACACCCGCTGTTTCCATGTCCCACGCCGACGACGTGAACGTGTGCATCCAGGAAACGAGATGGATCGATTCCCTGCATCGCTCGTTTTATGAGATCTTCTTCGGCCGTCCCACGTGAGGCGTGCGCTGTGGTTGGAAGGGCAACCGCGGCAGAAGCCGAACCCAGGAACGCACGTCGTGTCAGCATCGGGGTTTCTACCTCAACCCGCCACGTGGCCTTGAAGGTTGCCTTGGTCGGTTTCAATCCGCAGCTCGGTTCCCTCGTCCCAGACCGTCTTTCGCAAGATGGCGAGGGCGAGAGAGCGGCCTTCCGAACGGGCCACACTCGAAATTGTGCCAACGGTGGCGTCGCCATGGCAAACGCTTGCACCGAGGGGAACATCCAAGTCGCCTTGTACGATGATGAGGGAAAGTCGCTTGTTGATTTGTCCCTTTACATCGACGCGGTTGATGACCTCTTGTCCGAGGTAGCATCCCTTGTTGAAATTGCAGACCTCTTCATTGATGGCCAACTCATGCACCATTGATTTTTCAGTGCCATCGATGGGCCACCGTGCGCGGCCATGAGAGACCCGAAGTGCTTCCAGCGCTGTGTGGCCCAACCAAGTGGCTCCGGAGTCGATCAACAGTGTGGCGATGGCTTCCATCTTCTCGGTGGGGACGATGATGTCGAATCCCCCCAACCCACTGCGGTCTTTTCTCGCTACGCGAACCCCATCCTCCGAAAGAATGTGGTTTCCGTTCTCGATGGGGTGGGGCAAGCCCGCCTTGGTCAGAACGTCGCTGGACAAAGGTCCTTGAAGGCTGAGTATCCAAGGCGATGTGTTGGATACGGTCATTTCTACATCATCAAAGACGATGTACATCTCGTATCGCTTCTCGAACCATTCGGCGGACACGCCTTCGAGTACACCGTCAAATCGATTTGTATCGGTGCAATATAGATCGAGAAGACCTTGTACACGGCCCCTGTCGTCGCACATGGCGGACCGGTTGCCTTCCCCAGGTTGCAGGTTGCGTATGTTGTTGGTGAACATGCCGTTGGCAAACCGGCGTGCATCCGGACCTTCCAGGGTCACCGTCTGGACGTGGGCCAGATCGATCAGCCCAGCTCCGGCCCTGGTGGCGTGCTCTTCGGCGATTGCATCCCCATAGTCAAGCACAGCGGACACTCCATCCAGCTGCCCGAGATGTGCCCCATTTGATGCGTGCACCTGGGGTATTGGAGAATCAATCATGGTTCCTCGTCGTCATCGAACATCGGCTTTGTGCGGTCAATGATCACGGTGGGGGTGGTGTCATTGTCTGTTTTTTTTGGAAGAACGATGGTCTCCAAGGACATGGGGCCGAGATCGCGTGTTGTGGTTTCACCGCCCTCGTCGAAATCGTCGAGTTCTTCTACGGGTATGAGGTCCACACCCAGCGGCCTTGGTTTGGGTCGAGTGAGTGTTTCTGTGTGTTCCGTACCCTCAGCTTCTTCTGCTGGTTCGGGTGTGGCGGGGCGCAGCACCTTGAGTGTTGGCCCTGGCTCCGGGTGTATCACTGGCGGTGCCTTGGGTGGCGGCACGGGAGCCTGTGTGGGCCCCCCCATGCTGTCGTGGCGTGTGGGCATCTCCGCCAATGGTTTTGCGTGGACATCTCGTGTGACAGGTGGTGGTTGCGGTGCTGGAACGCCACTGTTTTTTATTTGATGGGAACGCCAATATAAAAAAGCGCCTCCCACCGAAACCAGTGACAAGAACACGCACAAGAATGATCCGGCAAGAATCAAAATGGTGTTGCTCGTGATTGGCTCCATCTCTCCCGTCTCCTTCCTTGACCCCTAAGCCATCACTGGGGGGTGCTCCACACACCAGAATTTCCCCAGTCGGTCACGTAGAGGGTATTTTCGCCACCCAAGCGACCCGGAATGCGCATGTCTTCAAAGCCGACCCGATTCCCTTCGTTTACTCGAAACACGCCCCACGACGCATTGGTTCCCAACAAATCACCTTCGAAGATGTGCAGGCCGTTGACGGATCGGTCATCGATCTTTTCAGGCGTGCCATCGGGCCATGCGATTCGGCTGACACCGTCGCTACCACCCACATAAACATAGTTCTCATCCGATGTGATGGAGGAGGGTTCGCTGACGCCCGCATCGTACATCGTTGTTTCTCCGTCGCGAACGACAAACAGGGTTTCGAGCGTCTTGTCGGTGAGCACCCACGCGCCGTCGGCTGTGCGGGTGAGGTCTGTAGGCTCACGGAAGATGACGTCTCCTGCTGCGGTAGAGAGGACTTCCCCTGTATTTCCGTTCAATTTGGAAAGTGAGCCTTCTTGTCGGTGTGTAGATGTGGTGTAGTAAATCGCACCATCGTGCCAGTGGATACCAAAGACTGCGCCTGCACGTTCTGTGAGTACTTCCGGCCAGTTGACTTCCGGATCCCATTCGATGATGCCATTTTCGGCAATGCTGACGTACACGACGCCAGATGGAGTTTCGGTGATGTCGTAGGCAAAGCCGGGCACATCGAAAACGACTTGCGAGGCAACGTCGTCCGATGGGACGTCACCGGGCTCGATGCCGCTTTGGCCACTTCCGTTTCCGGTCTCCACTGTTCCGGAATCGGATGGGTCATCGGACTTCGATCCCCCGCAACCCATGAAGAGGAATGCCAGCGCAGATGCGATAAATACGGTACTCATGTTGTACTTCCTGAATTGAGCGAGGGTGTACATGCCAAACTACAATGACATTCTGGACTGGATTGATCCAAGTCGCTGGGATTTTGGGTATACCGATCCACGCGTTTTGTGCATCGTAGCTGGCATCGTGCTCATCATTGCCGGTGGACGGCTGTACCGCCTCATGATTGTTGCCCCGGGCTTTGTTGCGGGGGTTTTGGTAACCACCCATTATGCACCTGCAGGAACCGATATGCTCAAAATGGGCATCATTATCGGTGTGGGCTTGGTCGGGGCTTTGATCATGCACCTCATGGAGCAAACGGCCTTACGTTTGGTCGGTGTTGCACTCATGATTGGCTTGGCCACCGCTGTGGCGCCGGAAGTATTTGGCCGAAAGATTCCCTGGTGGCTCAACTACGCCGCGGGCGCACTTGGGGCTGTTGGCTTCCCGATTCTGTATCAACGCGCACTGCCGCTGCTCACCAGCCTTTTGGGTGCACTCGCCATCGCGTGGGCACTTGGCCGTGAGACAGACATGTGGATGATCGGCATCCTTGCCTTTGTTGGGGCAGTGATTCAGACGTTTATTTCTGGGCAATCCAAATAATCAAGCGTCTTCGTTGGACACCAAGTTCTTCGTTTGGTCTTGGATGTTGCCTGTTCCCCAGTCAGTGTCACGATTGACTTGGTTGGCTGCGGCCTTGGCGGCTTCTCGCGCCCGGCGTTTCTCTTCTTGCAAGTTCACCAGATGGTGGTGGGTGGTGAAGTAGGGAAGGGACTTTCCAATCACTTCATCCAATGAATTGAAGCCATGTTGGTCCATGAAGGCTTCGGTGCCTTCGATCAGTTCCTCGACCATGCCAAAGCCTTGCAACATGGGACCTGTACAACTCTGGACGGTCCTGGCGCCGACCAGCATGTGTTCGATGGCATCTCCAGAGGTACACACGCCGCCGATACCGGAGATGGTCAAATCGGGAGCGGCTTGTGCGATCTGTGCCACCATTCGTAGCGCAATGGGTTTTACGGCGAGGTAGCTGTAGCCACCAAATGTTGAATGCCCTTCCACTGTGGGCTGGGGGCGAAGTGTCTTTAGGTTGATGCCAATGCACGCCAAGATCGTGTTGATGGCGCTCACCCCATCCGCTCCACCCCGTTGTGCTGCCAAAGCGGGCTGTGTGATGTCTGTGATGTTGGGGGTCATTTTCGACCAGACCGGAATGTTGACCGCATCCACCACCCATCGGGTCACTTCTTCAACCCGACTAGGATCTTGTCCCATTGCGGCACCCATTCCTTTTTCAGGATGGCCGTGGGGACAGGAAAAGTTCAGCTCAAGCGCATCGCAGCCGGCTGCTTCGCATCGTGCCGCGAGTTCTTGCCACCGGCCTTTTTCATAGCTCTCCATGATGGAGCCGATCAGCATGCCATCGGGATGCGTGTCCTTGGTTTCTTTGTACCAATCTTCCCAATCTTCAAAAGTGGCGTCCGAAATGAGTTCGATATTTTGGAAGCCAACGTTGTCTTTGCTTGGCGATCGAAGTTTTCCGTAGCGCGGTTGGACATTGTGCACTTCGGTGTCGGTCAAGCTTGTGGTCTTCGCAACAACGCCACCCCAGCCGGCCGCAAAGGCCTTGCACATGATCTTGGCGTTCGTGCTGGGTGGACCGGAACCAATCACAAAAGGGTTCTTGAATTGGAGGCCGTCCACAGTGATCGACAACTTGCTCATGATGTCCTCGCTTGATTTGCTGGGTGTCAGAGAGTCCCCAGAGTATCGCAAGCTTGGCCTGTGGTGTTGGCCTCAGTGCGAAAAAGGCTATTCAATCGCCTACAGCATCATGATTTGTCGGTTTTTCGGACCCCATTTCCTCCGGTGCGGCTCCGGTGTCATTTTCCTCGACTTCTGGGGCATCGGCCTCGGTCCCAATGCCTGCCCGCTTCAACCGTTTTTGGAGGCGCTTGTCCGCTTTTTTGGGTTTTTCACTTCGTTCTACCCATTCATTCAGGGGCGGCGGCGCAATGCCATCGACGGCCAAGAAGGGAAGCAATAGTTGGCCCAGTTCTTCCACCTTTTCGGGGTGCTGTTTGGCCAAATCGTACCGATTGAGGGGGTCGGTTTCCCGATCATAGAGGTCGACACGAATCCCTTTTTTGAGGCTGTGCCAAATGAGTTTCCACTTTCCAACTTGCAACGCACGGTCTTTGGCCGCCACCAGGTGCGGTAGGAATTTGGATCGGATGTGCACGCGGTCGGCTTCGGGGTCGAGCTTGTAGCGCTTGCTCACCTTTTTGAAAGGATAGCGTTTGTGGTTGGGTACCCAATACCGGGGTTCACTCAGGCCTGTTTCCATGTAGACCATACGTGGCCCATCCTGTTCTTCGTTCTTGACGATGGGCATGACGCTCTTTCCATCGATGGTGTTTGGCCATTCGATGCCCAATAGATCGACCACTGTGGGTGCGAGGTCGATCAACCGAATTGGGTCATCGATGACTTCACCCGCATGTTTTCCATCGGGAAAACGGATGGAGAAAGCCACGTTCGTGTGGCCCTCTCCATACATGTGAAATCCGTGGTTTGGCCCCCACCATTTGTAGGGGAGGTCCGTGTCCCACAGTTCTTCTCCGTGATCGCTGAATAGGATCACGATTGTGTTGTCCCAAAGGCCGCTGGTTTTGAGTTCTTCCACCACCGCACCGACCAAGTCGTCGGCCATCCGAATGCCAGAATCGTAGATACGAAGGTCTTGTTCAGCGACTCGCTTCGCGTTTTTTCCTTTCGCATTTGTGACCGAGGAAACCATTAGGGACGAGCCAGAACTGGAATACTTGAAGCGGTTTTTACCCCTGTAGCCATCCTGTCCGAACATGCTGTACCAAGGGTAGATGCGGTCCCCTGGAACGTGCAGCACGCAGGAATGCATGGCGTAAAAGAACTGCTTCGACTTGGACATTTCTGCCAAGCCATCAACAACCCACTCGACGAACTGCCATGGGCGATAGGAGGCGCCAAAAGATTGGTTGTAGGCTTGTACCGGAAGCAGACTGAAACCAACCCGATTGTGAAGCAGGCCGTGGTACGCCCGAAAGCGGGGCTCATTCACGCTCATCGCGAAGTTTTGCAGGCCCACCACGGGCTGACGGATCATGTCGAACCCAGTTTCGGGAATCATGTATGAAAAGCGGCTGTCATCTGTGGCGAACCCGGTCGCGTATCCCGCATCCTTCAAGACTTGGGGCAACAAGGCCACGTCTGGAATCAGCCGGTCACTGGTGGGCAGATTGTCTCGGATTCCATGGACCGTGGGCCACGTGCCCGTCATGGTTGTGGTCCAGGCTGGGTAGGTACGAGAAAGCTGTGTGAACGCCTGCGTAAAGATCAAGCTTTCGTCCAGCAATGCGTCGATATTCGGGCTGGTTTTGCGTTCATTCCCAAAGTGACTCAGGCGGTCTGGCCTGAGCGCATCGATACCGATCAGGACAACGTTCATCCCATCGTTGTCGACAGATTCCTCGGCGTTCAAGGGTTGGAGCAAGGCCGTAACGGCCAGGGCATACACCGCCGCCGCCGCCACAATGCGCCGAAATCCGGGCAAGCCAGATGCTTTCCAAGCCTGGTTTCCGCGAACAAGGATTAGGATCGCCAACAAGGCCCATGCAGAATCGACCCAGTAGGGTTCAGCGAACTCAGCCCACTGTCGCCGGTATTTGAACCAACCGTGCAAAGTCGGGAAGGTGATGATTTGGCGGGCCAATCCAAGGATGGTGCACAGCAGGGCAATGATGGTTGTTCTGCCAAACCATGCGAAGAATTTTAGGCGGTTTGGATGAAGAATGCGCCCCACCAAGTGGAGCATGACGCCCGCCATCAAGCCCATCAGCATATACGAGGCGCTTACCCCATACAGATACTCAATCACCGCGCCTTTTAACTGGCTAATTGTGGTTTCGTCGGTCTTGATTCGCCCGGTTGCCCGCCTCAAATAGTGCAGGCTGTCGGCCGTGTCCCATACCAAAAGACAAAGGAACCAGCCCAGGCCAAACAATAGGTCACGTAGAGGGGTAAGAAATGGCTTCAAGGTTGACCCTGTGTAAATGCGATGATGCTTCCGAGGATTCCAGCACAAGCGCAGAAGAAGATGGTGACGCCCAGCAGACCGATGGCGATCATCAATAGCTTTTTTTCGTCGATGGCAGACCGTATTTCATGTTGATCAGAAGGTCGAACAGTACCCGACCCCCCAAGTCGGCCTCCCCATGAAACGATAAAGGGCTCGACCAAGGGGAAAATGTCGGGCCGGTCGATTTCCACGATTGTGATGGGCTCTTCGAGGCCCACGATATCGAGGCGCGCAACGGTTTGGTCCGTTTTCGGGTATCGGTTGATTTGAATATCGGTTTTCAGGCCGGCCATGCGTTGTACAGGCTGGTAGTTGCCCACCGTATTTTTTTGCAACTTCACGGATAAGACACGGTCTTCCGTGGTGGCGAGTTGGAACCACGTCTCTGTGTTGCCTTCGGGCGCACCAGGGCCAGCAACGGTGGAGCGAATGTGCTCCCCCTCGTTCAGTAGATCGGAGAAATAGTCGAGGTGGCTGGACATTGTTTTGTGCCAAAAAGGACGGTTGAAGTATCACCAACTGATAACCATCGCCTTGTGAACCTTCATCACCCTTCATTTTTTTGGGTCGTGATGTGCCGTCTTGGTGTGTCGGTGTGCACTTTTGGGCTTCTCCTTCTGCGTAGCGTCCGATATGCTGTCCCTGAAGGGGGTGAACCTTGCGGGTGATGCTCATCAACCCACCGATCGATTGTGTGCTGGAAAATGGCAATGCTTCGCCGGTTACGTCCTACCTTTTCTACAACTCTGCACCGCTGGGTTTGTTGTACATCGCAGGCGTGCTTGAACAGGCTGGCGAAACAGTCGCAGCCATCGATGGCGCCGCGGAACAGCTGAACGTACGAAAGGTGGTGGAGCGGGTAGCGGCGTTTCGTCCGGATGTGATCGGAATCGGCTCCTTTACCGTGAGCTTTGAAACCACCAAGCGTTTGGCTGCAGAATTAAAAGCAGCCTTGCCTGAGGTTCCAATCGTACTCGGGAGCTACCATGTGACCTTGGTGCCCGAAGACGCCATGGCAGACCACAATTTTGATGTCGGTGTTCTGGGTGAGGGTGAGCACACCATGCTGGAACTGGTCGAGCATTATCGGTCTGGTACAGCACTCGAAGACATTGCGGGGATCTGTTTTCGGAATGAAGACGGAACACTTCATTTCACGGCCCCCCGGAAGAAGTTCAAATCACTCGATGAACTTCCTTTTCCTTCCCGTCAGCTACTCCCACCCAACATCTACAGACCGGTTCCGGTCGATGAGCATGCGTTTCCAAAGTTTTCGATGATCACGAGTCGCGGTTGTCCGCACGCCTGTGCGTTCTGCCAAAAATCTCGTTCGGGCTATCGAAGCCATAGTCCAGGCTATATCGTGGATGAGATCGAGCATGTGGTTCGAGATTTTGGTGTTCAGGACATTGCTTTTGTCGACTCTTTGTTTTGTGCGAACAAGAAGCGCGTCCACGCAATTTGTGATGAGATTCTGCGCCGTGGAGTGAAGGTCAGTTGGACCTGTTCAAGCCGTGTAGAGGTGGTGGACAAACCGTTGCTGGAAAAAATGAAGGCGGCGGGTTGTTGGCGCACTCGTTTTGGTGTGGAGTCGGGTTCCGACCGGGTGTTGGATTTCATCTCCAAAGGGATCACCAAGGAGAAAATCCGGAACGCGATCACCTGGGCGGATGAGGTTGGACTTCGGCCCAAGGCATTTTTTATGGTCGGACACATGCCAGACAGCAGAGAGTCGATTCTGGAAACCATTGAGTTTGCGAAGTCGATTCCCCTGCATGATGTGACCGTTCAGATCAACACCATCCTTCCAGAAACCCCCCAAGAGGAAATATGGAAACGCGAAGGTGAAAAATGGGGCCGCATCGTCAACCCAAGCACCGATGAAAAGTCATTTTGGGAGCCAACCTTTGTGCCTTGGGGAATGGAACCCTCGGAGATCATTGAACTGCATAGACGGTTTTATCGGGAATTTTATTTCCGTCCCGTGACCCTTGCGCGGCACCTTGAGAACGTGCATAGCTGGGCGGATGTGCGCAAGTATGTTGCTGCATCCAATCTGTTCACGTTCTTGTTTTTCAATCAAGAGCGGTCCAGTCTTGAAAAACTTCGTGGTTTATTCGGGTCGGGTGGTGTTGACGCTGCTGCGGCCAAGTAGGCTCTTCGTCTTCTTGGCGATGGGGTGTTCGGATATGCCGGACCCATGGGGATGTTTGGATGCCGAATGCCAGAATGCGGCTCTCCTGGCCGAGTGGCGGTCGAGTCCCGGCGATGCAGTGGAGCACATCAGCCAACTTCCCGATGCACTTCAAAAGGTGTCGGTCATATCGACCTTGATCGATCACTACCCAGGTGAGACGGAAGCCTTGTGTGAAATGCTGCCACATGGCATGAGTCGCGAAAGGTGCCTCTATGTGAGCAATCAAGCTTCGGTGTGGGATGCAAAACCTGTTTCACAAACGGGCCCAAGTCGTGTGGGTATCGGACCTGCACGGTCCGAATGGTTGCCCAGCGATTTTGAACCATCGGACATGATTCGGGTGAAGCGGACCAAGCAAATATGTGCGGATGAAGTGGACCCCCATGCGTGTGCGTGGGGCTGGTCCCGTACGCATGCGGCGGGCGGTGACGCGGAGGCGGCAGCCTCGATGTGTGCTGCCGTTCGGACAACGGCACCCGATCCCAACCGTTGGCGTCACTTTTGTTTCTATTCCGCTGCAGAACAGCATGTGGCTCGATGGGGTCGGGCCAAGTTTGCCGACTCTGCTCGGTTGTGCGGCGCCGCGGGTGGGTTTCGTGCACGCTGTGTCGATGGCTTGATCGACAGTTTGGCGCTTCTCGCGCCCCCGAGCGATGTGGGGGGGAGCCGGTTGTGGTCGGATCATTTTTTGCGGGCCAACGCCATCCATCAGGCTTGGTCAAAATCCTCGATGTTGGATGAAGTGATGGATCGGTTTTGGGCCATCAGCATGCGTGCGAGCGTGGCCAAATCAAAGGGCCTGAGCGGTGATGTGCTTGATGTGATTCCACCATCAGCGATACCGCACCTGTATGCAGCCATGGCTTGGGAGGCTGTGATGCGAACGGATGAGGCTCTGGACTTTGTTGCCGTGAGAGACCACGTTTTGGAGGCCCTTTCCTTGCGCCTCGATCGAAAGCAGGAACAAGCCTTTCAGATCACGCTGACCCCCGTGCACGACTTTTGGTCTCATGACCGGGAAGGGGAGTCTCATTTGTCGGCGTCGTCGTATTTCGGAGATTCACGCCGTACCCTTGCCCGCGATTCCACAACCGATGTGGGTCTAAGCGTATTGGAGGCATCTGCCCGAAAAGTACCCCCGTCCACAGCGCTCTTGGAAAAAGCGCGATCGTTGTCCGATGAGCGACTTAGGTGGACGGCTGCGCGATTGCTGGAGCAACTCCAGCATGAGACACCACATCATCCTGATCGGTCGGTGTCACCAGAGCCCGCTGTGCAGAAGTCAGATTTGTGATGGCCTCTAAGGGGCGGTCTTGCATCTGCTCTCGCATTCCTCGAAAGAATCCCCGGAGGGGTCGGCCTGGGCCAATTTCAATGACCCGGTCAGCAGGGAGTCCACACAGGGTGGTCATGTTGTCGACCCAGCGAACGGTGCCTGAAATCTGTTTGGTCAGTTGTTCGACGAGGTTGTCGAGCGTCCCATCGTGCATTTCGCCGGTTGTATTGGAGACCACCTTGATGCTGGCTCCGGCGTTCCAAGAGCGGGAAGCATCGAACAGCAAAGAGCGAAATCCGGGCTCAATGGGTTGCATAAGTCGGGAATGGAACGGTGCACTCACACTTAGCATTCGCACTTTTGAGCGAACGCCAATGGGCGAATCTTGGTAGCGTTCGACGGCGGTTTGAATATCGCCAGCCTCACCTGAGATTACGATCTGATTGGGTGCGTTGTGGTTTGCAATATCGGCTTGAAGGCCGTGCAAGCAGTGCTTCAAGAGCGGTACGGGCAGGTCTGCTTGAATGATTGCGGCCATGGCCCCAACTCCAGCGGGTACCGCTTCTTGCATTCTGCGGCCTCGCTCTCGAACCACTTTTACGGCATCCGCAAGAGGCATCACTTCCGCGGCGACCAGTGCGGTGTATTCACCGAGACTGTGGCCACCAAAATAGGCACCATTGAGGCCCCACATTTCCTGGAGGGTCCGATACATTGCGATTTCTGCGGTCACAATGGCGGGCTGCGTGTATTCGGTGAGATGCAACCGTTCATCATCTTCGAAACACAGACGCGTCATGTCGAGATTCAGCACATCGGAAGCTTCTTCAAACACCGCCCTCGCTGTGGGGTGGGCATCATAGAAGTCCTGTGCCATTCCGTTTCGCTGGGATCCTTGTCCCGGGAAGACGATGATGGGAGTCATGAAATACCTCGTAATTCGCGCCGAACTATCATAACCACTGCTCCTTGCAAGCCCAGAGGTGGGCGTTACCTGTCGCTTCGTTTTCACATTGCGAGGAACAAACATGACACCCGACTCCATGGAATCACTGCGGTTGGCGCTTTCGAAAGCCACTTCGATCTTGTTCACAGGCCCTGTGGACCCGGATGGCGACTCTTTTGGTGCCTGCATGGCTTTGGCCCGTGCCACGGCCTCTTTTTCGAATGCCACCATGCACGTCGCTGGGAAGGCGAACTATCGCTACGATTGGCTGCCGGGTGCCGAGGAACTGATCACAGATTCACAATTGTTGGACGCCTATGACCTCGTTGTGGTCATGGACGGTGATCGAACGCGCCTGACCCCCGGTGTCGAAAAGCGTTTTGGCGACGCGCCTGCCACGGCCTTGGTCGATCATCATCAGTCTTCGAGCACCGATGGATACGATGTTGTTCTGTTGGATTCAGGATCCCCCAGCACATGCGAAATGGTCTACCGAATCCTCACGGCTTGGAATGTCGATCTGGACACCGACATGGCCACGTATTTGTACACCGGCATCATCTTTGACACAGGCGGGTTCAAGCATGAGAACACGCAAGCAAACACACACCAGCTTGCGGCCAAATTGTTGACTTTGGGTGTCAAGCCGGCCGTGATTCATGCCAAGGTTCTGCACGAGCGGACATCTGCTGGGCTGCGCCTTCTCGGTGAAGTGCTGACCAATGCAAGGTTTTTTGCGGATGGTGCGGTCGTTATCGGCGTGATTCCGCTATCGCTTGCCAATCGTCTGGGAATTGCTTCTGGTGACACGGAAGGGATCATCGATGCCATGCTCAACACGGCCGGTGTGGAAGTGGCGTGTCTGGTGCGGGAAGCGGGTTCCAGTACCGTGAAGCTGAGTTTGCGCAGTCGAAGCTATGTGAATGTGGCGAACCTGGCGCGGTCCCTGACCACCATGGGAGGTGGGCATGTGCGTGCTGCCGGTGCCAAGATTCTCGAGTCACTCGACGACGTCATGGAGCACTTGCCAGCCGCCATCACAGCGGCCGTTGAAGCCGAAGCTTAGAATCGATACTCCAGAGATTGATCATCGACGTGGATGATGAAAGGGTCGCTGCCCATTCGTTCCACTGCACCTGCAATGATCGTGCTGACGTCGATGCGAATCTCTTCGGTGATCAACATCATGCACACTTCGTCCGTTGATTCGTAGGACAAGGTGAGTCGCGTGCCCGGAGGTATGGCCCTATCCCATGCTTCGTTCCAACAAGCAGTGAAAGCACGGCCGTCTTCGCATCCACCATAGCTGACAGTGGCCACCAAGGTGTCGCCGTCCCACTTGATTTCGATGACCTCCACATCGGGGGCCATATCGGTCGAGCAGACCTCGGCGGTGAAATCCGTTGAATCATCGCCGTCGCTTGTTTCTCCACCCTCTTCGCCCCCGCCGCTGGTTTCGCCCCCGCCGCTGGTTTCGCCGCTGCCGGCTGTTTCGCCACCCTCTTCGCCACCGCTTCCGGCGTCACCACCACTGGTGTCCGCGTCTGTCGGGTCAGCATCTGTGCCGCCCGTGTCATCGTCCACGCCCGGGCTGCCTCCACCTTCAAGACACTCGATCAGCCGAAGTGTGTGGTTCTCGGTCTCGCAGGCATCCAGTTCCATGGAAAATTGATCGCTGACACATGCCCACCCTTCGGCCATGACCAAGTAGGTGTCGGCTGGCAACGGTGTGGTGAAGTTTGCATTTTCATCGGAGGTAATGGTGATGGGTTCTCCATTGCTCGGGGTGACGATGACGTGTGCAAAAGGTACGGGTGTGGAATCTTCCATGGGTGGAGCGAGCAGGACTTGCCCCTCAAAGGTGCCCGTTTCACTTTCGCAGTCGTTTGTGGTGCCTCCATCGTCGCTTGCGGTATCCATTGGCGATCCGCCGTCCAAGGAGGAATGGTTTGTATCGTCATTGTCATCGTCTTTCGACGCGGTACATGCGCACAAAAAGCACATAAAAATAATACGCATGGGCACCTCTCTCATCGCTTCAGCATGCGCGTCAATGGAACTTTTCGCAACTCAGTTTTTCTGTTCATCAGCGGAAGTGAGCATGTTGGGTGTCAGAAATTGACGACAGATGGATCGTCGTAGTCGAGTCGTTTGGGTAGGATGACGCGTGCACCGTCCGGTCCGTACAGCGTGATGTATTGCTGGTAGAAGCCCACGACTTTCTTCACGTAGTCTCGGGGTTCTTCACGCGGAATCATTTCCACAAACGCATCGAGTGAGAGTGTGCCAAAGGTGTCCCTGTGGGCACGACTCATGTGATGTGGTCCCCCATTGTAGCTGGCAACTGCAATTGGAAAGTTGCCCCCAAAGCGGTCATTGAGGAGCCGGATATAGTAGACCGCGTACCTTAAATTGACGCTGGGATCGTACAGCCCGTGGGGTGAGAAAAAGGGTTCGTCGAGAAGGGCCGATACCTTGGCGCCGGTCCCTTTGATGAATTGCATGAGTCCGATGGCTCCGGTGTGGCTCAGCGCATCGGGATTGTAAATCGACTCTTGCCGCATGATGGCCAAGACCAGGAAAGGGTCAATGTCCCATTTTTGGCAGTGAGGCCAGAGTTCTTGTGCATAAGCCACGGGAAACTGGAGCCGCTCCAAAGCGCTGGATTCAAGTTCGCTTTTTGTGCCCCAGACATGCTTGACCGCAAAATGGTGGTCTCTGGCCGCTCTCGCAGCCTCGGCCCATTCCTCCTTGGTGATTTTCACGGCCCGGATCTTTTCTCGCCTGGACGCGCTCCACACCTTGTGGGGTGCCCGAAACTCCGCGTAGGCCGCACGAACGATGGGGCCAGATTCTCCATACATGCCGGCTTCAGCCAAGTGGTAAGCATCCAGTAAATCGGGCCAGATGTCTTTGTATTCATCCCCAATTTTCTTCAACGTTTTGAGTGCCGTCTCGGGTTGGTGGTGCATGCTTGGCACGTAGCCATCGGGAATGTTGTTGGAGATGTTGGCCATGGGCTGAGTTCGTGGAGAAATGTATGCTCTGGCATCATTTTGAAGCGGCCATTTCAGTTTGCTGGCATCCACGGTTGATGCGGGGATTTCCAAGCCACGTCGACTACCGCTGCTGGTTCGAAGTACCGGCATCTCCGTTGGCCAAAGACCAACCTGTACACCGGGGTAGGCATCGATCTCTTCGATTTCGGCGAGTGTTGGGGTGGCTTGTCCTCCCCAGGTTCCGTCTCGGACAAGCCAGCCATCGCCATTGGGTGAATTTTGGTTGAGCAATAGGCGGTACCAACCGGTCGGATCTTGGGATTCGAGTACGGTTCGATCCTCCATTGTGTCGGCCCGTCCACTCGCTTCACGGGTTTTGATGCGCCAATATCGAGCACTGGAAGTCCACTTGTTGCGCCCTTGAGCGAGTGTCGTGAAACCAGCGTCCGCGCGTTCGAAGTTGCCGGCCAAATAGGAAGTCAGAGATCGATAAAAAAGTGCATATTGGAAAGAAACATGG
>Ga0163108_10000641_pt1 | contig 26024 bp, 19 predicted proteins | sample Fk1155metaG_FD_109644 | JGI IMG/M metagenome (GOLD analysis project Ga0163108, IMG submission 109644) | Marine microbial communities from the Central Pacific Ocean - Fk160115 155m metaG | ecosystem: Environmental > Aquatic > Marine > Oceanic > Photic zone | place: The Central Pacific Ocean...
GATGAATAAGACTATAAAATTAAATGGGCTCTTTTTTTAAGGGCTCATTTTTTTTATATGTGGTCTTCTAAACTTGATGTAGATCATCACAAACAAAATATAAAGAATTACCAATAGCCAGCCACTCTGATCGATATCTGAGAAAGATAACGTTCCTTGCCCAATTAAAATTAATACCCCTACTGCACTGATTATCTTTACTCTTTTTTCAGATAATCTCATGCTCGCATTTTTGAACACATCTGGCAGTTTTTTAGAAAAGCGATAAGCGGCAATCAATGGTATCAAGTCGTAAATAAAAACAAGACCGCCGCCCAGCATTATGATATAACGCAAATCTTTACCGGCAACAATCGGTGTTAAGCCAAAGATTAAGATAATAGTTAATAAAATATGCGGCGTATTAAACCGTTTATTTACTTTTGCTAGACATGAAGGAAGCCAACCGTCATCACAAGCAATCAATAACGATTTTGTGGCCCATGAAAACGTAGAATTAATACTTGTTGCTAACGCAAACAATCCTGCGCCAACAATAAAAGCCACATATATGGAAGGCGGCAATATTGCTTTTGCAACTTCTGATAAAGGTTTTCCAGCAGTTTGTTCTATAGGTAAAATTCCAACTGCAACAATCGAAACCAAAGCAAAAAATACTGCCGCAATGGCAGTACTGTATATAATTGCTCGCGGAAGATCGTGCTGAGGATTCTTCATTTCACCGCCTAATTCAGAAACATACTGAGCGCCGCCGGTTGAAAAAGAAAGCACCACGCAAGCTAAACCAAATCCATACCATCCTTGTGGTAGCAACTTTTCTGGTTCAGTAAAATTATTGTAGTCAACCTCTAAGATACCAAAAAATATCAATGAAGAAAGGCCGCACAACAAGAAAACTATCATAACTTTTTGAACAGCGGCTGCTTGCTTAACTCCGAACAGATTAACAACATAAAACAACAGCATAATACCGATCGCTGTTACATTTGGATTTAACTGTGGCAATAATGCTATTGCGTATTGAGAAAAACCCAAAGCAAACAATGCAATGAGAATGTGGGTAAAAGTTAATATAGCAAGATAAAAGAAACCAACTTGTGGTCCGAGCACTCGTTTACAATAAACATATAAACCTCCTGTTGCTGGCATCGCCGAACCCATGAAGGCAATTGGTAATTGTTTTATTATGGATAACAATGCTGACAATATGAATGCAAAAGGAATGGCATAGGCAGTAAAGCCTATCCCTATACCAATCAATACCATGATTCCGGAACCAATCACCTGCCCCATTGCAATTGCAAATACATCCCAGAAGGTTAATGATCTTTTTAATTCCATTTCTTGTTCTTATGAATTTATTTACTAAATTAAAGAAAGTGCTGCCTCAAAATCAGCAATTAAGTCGTTTGGATCTTCTAGGCCTGTAGAGACCCTGATCATCCCTTGGAAAATACTCATCTCTTGTCGCTCTTCCTCTGGAATATCCAAAAAAGCCATCGTTGCAGGAATCTGAGTGGTTGTTCTTACGCCGCCTAGACTGGCAGCAAAGCATGCCAATTCAAGGTTATCCAATACAGTCAGCGCATCATCACCATCTTTTACCTCGAACGTTAACATTCCGCCATATTTTGGCATTTGCTTTTTCGCTAGCTCATGTTGTGGGTGACTTTCTAATCCTGGGTACCAGACACGCTTAACTTTTGGATGCCCTGAAAAATATTTGGCTAAAGTCATCGCTGTTTTACATTGTCGCTCTAATCTTACTGATAAAGTCTGAATCCCTCTTAATAATACCCAAGCATTAAAAGGAGAAAGTGGTGAGCCCCATTTAACCATAGTATTCCATCGTATTTGCTCCATAAAATCATCGGGCAATAAGTCCGATTTCATGGCAATAACGCCTCCAAGTGCATCGTTATGACCGCCAATAAATTTTGTGGCACTCTCAACAACAATATCCACTCCCCACTCAAGAGGTCTTATTACATAGGGACTGGCAAAAGTATTATCACAGATAACGATGATCTTTTTTTCATGGGCTATTTTTACTAATGCTTCAAAATCAGGTACCTTCATATTCGGGTTAGCAATTGATTCAAAATACAGAACCTTTGTATTCTTCTGGATGGCATCACTGACCGCATCTAAATTCGAGGTGTCAACAAATGTTGTATTAATCCCATAATCAGTTAGACGATGGTCTAACATTTCATGCGTAGAGCTATAAGTGGTCCAATCACAAACAATATGATCACCGCTTTTTAACAAGCCAAATAGCGTGACTGAGATTGCAGCCATGCCTGATGCGGTTGCCAAGCAAGCATCCGCTCCCTCAATCATGATCATTTGTTCTTCAAATTGATATTCATTTGGATTGCCACATCGGCCATAAATATTGACAGATTTTCTTTCTCCATCAACTACTTTCTGATACACCTCTGCACCATAATGAAAACTGGAAGACATAAATATTGGCGCACCAATTGAACTGCTTCCCTCGTCAGGAGCGTAGTAAACTGCTCTGCTATCAAAACCCAATTGCTTTCTCTTTTCTTCGTTCACTGGAATTCCTTTTTTAATCTAATAGAATTTCTTTGGCTATCATTTGGCTACAATGTATCTCTTTATATTTTCTTTATAAAGATAAATTTACATGACTAATACATAACATGGATTGTATTCATCGTAAATCCAATGTATCTTACTAACTTATGTTATTTAACCAAACATAAGTTATGATTACTAATCGAGAAAAACAAATACTCAGTGCTATTAAACAGAACCCCCAGATAGCCCAAAAAGATCTATCCAAGAAGTTAGGTATTTCAAGATCGGCAATTGCTGGGCATGTCATGAACTTAACCAACAAGGGATACATTAAAGGACGAGCTTACGTTTTAGGCAATCAATCATTTATTACTGTGATTGGGGGAATAAATATTGATATTCATGGAAAATCTTTAGGAAAAATAAGAAATAAAGATTCCAATCCTGGTAAATTAATTACCTCTCCTGGAGGTGTAGCCAGAAACATCGCTGAGAATATCTCACGCCTTGAGATACCTTGTCGACTTGTATCGGTTATTGGTAATGACTCATACGGCAATATGTTAAAAGATCATTGCCAAGAAATAGGTATCGACACTCGATACCTTATGCAAAGCGATGAAATGAATACCTCAACATATATGTCAATCATTGATAATTCAGGAGATATGCGCATGGCAATTTCTGATATGGAGATTGTAAGCGCACTTTCAGTGGCCTATATAAAATCAATAGAAAAAATGATTAATCAATCTGAAATAATAGTTTTAGATACAAATATTGAAGAACCTACCTTAAAATATATAGTTAACACATTTTCTAAAATCCCTATTTTTGTAGACACTGTTTCTTCAATAAAGGCTAAAAAGATCCTCCCTTATTTAGCAAATATACACACCTTAAAACCGAATTTAATGGAAGCTGAAGTGATTTCTGGAATTAAGACAAAAAATGAAAATGAACTTTCTTTGATGGCAGATTGGTTTCATAAAAAAGGATTAAAAAGACTCTTTGTGACATTGGGAAAACAAGGTATATTTTTTAGCGATAGCAAAGAACAAGGCATTGAACAATTACCTAAATTGAATCAAAAGTATAATAATGAGGCCGGCGCAGGTGATGCGGCGATGGCTGGACTTGTTTTTTCCTGGAAGCAACAATACAGCCTAAAAGAAACATTAAGAAATGGACTAATTGCAGCTCATGCTACTCTAACTGATGACAAAACAACAAGTACAGAAATGTCCATCGAAACGCACAAGAAGTTATACAATCATCAATATGGTTAACGAAATAATCACACCCTACTTGGATATAAGCCCAGACGTTAAAAAAGCAATAGATAGTGGGAGCCCAATTATTGCTTTGGAATCCACCATAATCTGTCATGGTATGCCATATCCGAAGAACGTTCAAACTGCTGCCAAAGCTGAACAGATTGCACGTGATCATGGTGTAATTCCTGCTACGATCGCTATCATCGATGGACGTCTCAAAGTTGGTTTGACTGAAGATGAGATTAAATATTTAGGGAAATTAGGTAACAAAGTGCAAAAAGTTAGCCGCCGTGATCTCCCTTTCATCGTCAGTCAAAACGATAATGGCGCTACGACTGTTGCAGCCACAATGATAATTGCGGCGATGGCAAACATTAAGGTATTCGCAACAGGAGGAATAGGAGGGGTTCATCGTGATGCGAATGAATCATTTGATGTCTCTGCTGATTTACAGGAATTATCTCAGACAAGCATGGCAGTAGTCTGCTCGGGCGTTAAATCTGTTCTCGATATCCCAAAAACACTGGAGTATCTTGAAACACATGGAGTTAGCGTTATCGGTTACAAAACCAAGAATATGCCAGCATTTTATAATACTGATAGTGGTTATGCTGTTGACTATATGATCAATGATACAAAAGACATAGCAAAGACAATGAAAATAAAGTGGAATTTGCAACAAAAAGGAGGTCTCTTGATTACCAATCCAATTCCTAAAAAATATTCAATACCGTCTTCAGAGATAAATAAAATTATAAATACGGCGCTTTCAGAAATGAGAGAAAGGAATATTACCGGCAAAGAAACCACGCCTTTTCTATTATCCAAGATTGCTGAAATAACTGAAGGCAAGAGCTTAGAATCAAATATTCAACTTGTATTAAATAATGTATCTTTGGGTTCAAAGATTGCTTCATACTTTAGCGAACTAAATTGATATCTTAGGAAAATCATGGTGATAGATGCAAAAAAGATACCTTCAATTGATTTAAAAGCTTTTATTCATGGAACATTGGATTCAAAAACAGAAATTGCTCAAGTTGTAGACCATATCTGCAAAGAGATAGGCTTTCTAAAAATAACAAATCACGGAATACCCAAAAATATCATTAATGAAGCTTGGAATGCGGCGCAAAATTTCTTTGATCTTACCAATGAAGAAAAGAATAAATACAGGCCTACCAGTTCAAGCTCACCGAGAGGTTATTTTCCAGTTCAATCCGAAACCTTAACTAAATCAAGAGGGGTTATCACTCCTCCAGATCTAAAAGAAGCATTCAGTTGTGGGCCTTTGAGCATTACTCAAAAGAAATCAAATGAATTGAATTTCTTTTATGGCAAAAATATTTGGCCAATCAATCCCGTAAACTTCAAGAATGCATGGAAAAACTACTATCATGCAATGGAAAAACTTAGCTTAGAGATAATGAATCTATTTGCACATGCTTTAGGATTAAAAGAAGATTATTTTAATAAATATTACACATTGCATACCAGTGCACTCAGAGCGCTTAATTATCCCTCTACTCAACATACACTTTTGCCTAAACAACAACGCGCTGGCGCTCATACTGACTATGGAAGTTTAACCATATTATTGCCTGATAACACTGTTGGTGGGCTTGAAGTTAAATACCAAAATACCGACTGGATTCCAATTAACGCCGAAGAAAATACTTTTATAATAAATATTGGTGACATGATGGCACGCTGGACAAACGATCGCTGGGTATCAACCATGCATCGAGTAATTACACCAAATCAAAATAAAGCAGGAACATCAAAAAGAAGGCAATCAATTGCTTATTTCCAAAACCCGAATTTTGATGCTGAAATCAGCTGCTTACCAACATGTCTGTCCAATGGATCATCTCCGAAATACCAGTCAATCCAGGCAGGTCATTACTTAATGGAGCGTTTCCATTCCGCAATTGAATAATAATGTTTAGTGATTACACATCAAGTAACTTAGGCGCAAATATATCCAACTTTCTACGCATAATAATATAAGTCAATATACCTAACCCTGTTGCTATCGCACACATAAAGAATACAGCGCTATAACCAAGCTGAGCGCCAAGTAATGAAGCAGCTATGTTTGGTCCAACTATTTGACCCATACCTTGGGCACCTGGCATTAACGCTGCAAAAGAACCTTCTGTATCGATAGTTGCCACAGTAGCCATTTGAAAAACATCATTGAATATCCACAAGAAATTAAACATAAAAACGCTAACCAGAAGATTCATATCATTGATGCCAAAGATCAATAATGCAACGATTGCAACCATTATGATTGATGCACCAATAAATGGTTTTGCAATCCCATAACGATTGTTAAATATTGCGGCAAATCCACAACCAACCAATGTTAATAACGATCCCCAGAAAAGCACTTCACCTGTCCATGTTGGAGAAATTCCATAACTAAAACTGGCCAATTCTATATATACCCAATACGCTCCGATACTGACATAAGCCAGAAAAATGGACGCCATACAAAGCCATAATATATATGTTGGAATTTGTTTATTTTCTTCTGATTGTATCTGAATTATTTCTTTTTTCGCCTCATTAGTTTTCTTGTAAGGCACTACCCAATGAATAAAAAATAAAGTTAACACAACACATCCAATAAAAAACCAATAAATACCATTCATGGTTAATTGTGGTAGCACTCTTATTTCTAGGGCTTGAGAAAAAGCAAAAGCAAAAAGCATCAAATTAAATGCTCGAGCGGGTTTTATGGTCGCACCAAGAGCGGCAACAGCCACGCCGGTATATATCCCATTACCAAGGCCCGAAAGCACTCTAAGCCATAAAACTATTTCATATTGCTGATAAATGGTGCATAAGTAATTGGCTATAACAGTTATTAGAATACTCACAACTACTAAATGTCTTCGATTAAATCTGGATATAATTAATGCTACAACGACAGCACCTAATGAAAGCCCGCCCATATCAGCTCCTGCAACACGACCAACTTGCTCAGCCGTATATCCAAGTTTTTCTGACCAAGCCGTACTGATAACAGGAATACCTACCATGACTCCATACCCAACTAGAGTCATATACAAAGATAAAGATAATGACCGCCAATCGTCAAACTTTGTTCTCGTCCGATTTAATTGCATTTTCCTTTCCTTTCAAATGGTGCGCCCGGAGAGATTCGAACTCCCGACCACCTGGTTCGAAGCCAGGTACTCTATCCGGCTGAGCTACGGGCGCCTATTCTTAAATTAAATATCCTTGACCCCAAAGATCAAAGATTTTTTTTTGAAATAACAAAGCTCTCATCATTAAACCAAAGACCGTTATATTTCTTTAATAGTTTAGCAGTTATTTTTAAGTACTCGTTAGACTCTACAACTGGAGCTATTCGATCATCTTCTATTTGATTGACATAAACAGCCGCATTCCATGCAGCAAATAGCGTAGATGTACCAATACTATCTTCTAGTTCATTAGACATAACGTGCATACGATAACGAATTAAAGATTTTACATCAGAACCGGCTAAAAAATTATAATTAAAACTTTCTCGACCCAATTCATCTTTTAGCGCTTTAATTAACTCATGCCGATTAACCAAGAATGGTTCCTCATTAGGCCAAATTTCTTGAATCAATTCTAGAGCAGGGTCACCACCAGAAGATTGGACAGCCAATAGTCTCCCATAAGAAGATAAAGCCTTGGTAAGAGGAGCAAGCACATTCTTTGCTTTAAATTTAGCTTTTACTCTAGCGCGCCATGGTTGTGAGGCAATAACAAGATCGTAATCTCCATATACTTGTCCTGGTTTTGGTATCACATTATTTAATAAGAATTTGTGATCCTTTCTATAAATAACTAAAACAGAAGGTCTTACGTATACTGGATTACCAGTTTTCTTGCTAGACTTAACCTTCCAACCATCTACCAAAAGTGGATCTAGATCCTTTATTTGTTCTCCATACTGATGAGAGCTCTCACCTTCTAATTCAACTTCATTCCAATTCAGTGCAGCAGCCAAATCAACATTATTGGGTCTCAGCCATGGAGCTTCAGCATAATGCATATTAGTGACAACTATTACGGTAGCAGGATGCTCGACAAATCGATCTGATAGCTTTGCTAAAGAGATTCTGACGTCCTCTAAACTGATTTCTTTTGCGACAATAAAAAATGGCATAATTGGATAGCGTCTGTGCATTGAGCGTAATAGGTAAGTAAGAATTGTTGCATCCCCCATGCCTGCATCAAATATTCTTAATGCTGGAGGAGATGGTTTTAAATGTCTTAACTCTCGAGCAGCTCTCTCCGCTACCTTCCATTTTTCATTTGTGGAGTTAATAAAGGAAAGATAATTTTGGCGGTTATCATAGAAACGCTTTGACTTTGCATTCGATTTCCGAATCTCTTCTTTATTTGGTTGAGTTTCAATATTGATAGAAACATCAACATCAGATAAGTTATTTTGATACTTATTTATAAAATCTCTAACCTTAGTTCTTGTTTTTAAAGTAACGTCATTGCCCTTGCTCAAACGAGAACATAGTTTTCCATCATTAACTGCCATTCTTCCAAATGTAGATTTAGCCATTTTACTTTGATTGCAAAATGACTCGATCTCTTTTAATAACTTCTCAGCAGCTGTGGTCATGATCCTCTTTATAAACAAGTACTAGTAAATAATACATTACCAGTGTTTATTTTCTAGATAAATAATATGGGCATTATACTATTATCTTATAGTAAATAAACTATTTATGAAAAATATATGGTAAATTGCCCAATATTATAAATAATTGATATATATATGAATTGATATGAATTATTCAATCAATATGACCATTTATTAATTGATTTATATAGCTATAATATTTCTCACTCTTTTATAACTAAATATGCTGTGTGATTATGCATGATTTTCTCGAATCATATACCCGGGAGAATATTTTCTAGCACTACCAAGAATTCTTCTACCTCTTCTAAGCTGTTGTAATGCACTGGTCCTACTCTGACAACACCACTATCATACAAACCGAGATGCTTAACAACTTCAATAGCATAACTGTGCCCACTCCAAACGAATATATTTTCTTTCCCTAAAGCGGCGGCTATTAATCCAGGATTTTTATCTTTTACGGTAAAAGCTACTGTTGGCAACCTTCTGTTCAAAGCGTTCTCTTCTGTGATGCCTTGTATCTTTATGTTCTCAATTTTTTCTAATCCGTTGATAAGTTTATCCGTTAGAGTCTTTTCATAGTTAAACAAATAATCTAAAGCAGAATGGATAAACATCGTGCGTTTATTACTAAATCTATTTTTTTGGTAATAATTTTCAGCAAATTCCCTTCCAATCCATGCAAAATAATTAACCGCAGCAATTGTTCCTGCCATACTCTCATGACTCTGCGTGCCAGTTTCAAAACAACCCGGTAAGTCTGATGTTGCTGGTCTAACTTTATATGCTTTAAGTGATTGCATTACCTCTTTTCTTCCCCACAAGATTCCTTGGTGAGGTCCAAAAAACTTATAAGCAGAACACACAAGAAAGTCACATTCGATATCTTGAACATCTATTGAGACATGAGGTGCAAGCTGCACTGCATCTATGAAACTTAATGCGCCAACACTTTTCGCTTTGTGACTTATTGATTTAATATCATTAATCGTTCCCAATAAATTACTTGCTCCTCCCATACAAATTAACTTGGTTCGATTGGTGATTAAGTTATCCAGTAGGCTAAGATCAAATTCAAATGATTGACTGTCAAATGATAACCATTTTATTTTTAGATCTAAATCTTCAGCCAGCAATAACCATGGGGATATATTCGCATCATGATCCATTTTAGATAAGATAATTTCATCCCCAGCTGATAAAGATCGTCCAATTGATCTTGATATATGCAAGGTTAATGTTGTCATATTCTGACCAAAAATAATCTCATCGCTGGAATTAGCATTAAGAAAATCTGCCATACTTTGATGTGATTCATTTAAAATTGCATCGGCACGATTTGATGTTTCGAATCCACCTTGAATATTAGCGTTAGATTCAATCAGACATTCTGCCATTGCCTTAACAACGTTTTGACTTACTTGTGTTCCTGCAGGATTATCAAAATATATTCTCTTCTTTTTATCATCCTTGATCGATAAGGCAGGAAACTTATTACGTATAACATCCAGTTTATAATTCATTAATAAAATTAATCCATACAATAATTTGGATCTGTATCTCCAATCGTAGTAAAAGTCATATATGTTGATGAGGCTAAAGTGGCAAACCCAGGCATCCCAAACTCATCTTGAGTATCGGTAAATATGGCATGCTCTACATACATATTATATGTCTGACCAGGTTCTAATTTGCCCACGGAAACTGAATATTCAGAGGCTTTAAACGTCAGATAACCATTCTTCTCGAAAGGTCGACCACTGTGAACAATGTCCTCAATCTTGCAACTATCAATTGCAACAAATATAGGATCATCAAGAATATTCTTCTTGTCTGCTCGACCCTCACTAAATTGTGGCCATGTAATAATTAATTCTTTGGTTGAATCAACATCATTAATATGAATTCTCTGATTTTCTTGCTTAAATATAATAATCGGATGAATAGGAAAAGTTCGATCCTTATAACTGACAACGCTACCCTTAACCTCCCCTTCAGAAGTGCTAAAACTAAAAGCATAATCCCCCATCGGAAACCTTTTTTCTAGTACATCATAATCTTCAACCATTGCACTCAAATACATTACATCACCAATCTCTTCCGATTCAGAATACTGATACTTAAGATCTTTATTTACTCCATCACTTCCAGGAAATTTAATACTGGCATTTTTAACATTCCCACCTTCTGTGATGAAGATCTCAGCAAAGAAAATAGGGCTGAGAAGTTCAAGGGAATTGTCTTTATGTTGCTGATAGCGTGAGACCTTACCTGTTCCAAAAAAAGTAACATCCTTCTGAGATAACTTTTTATGATCAGAATCACAACCCGTTAATACAACCAACCATCCAAAAAGAAGTAAATAACGAAACATAAGATCTGCTATTTAAAACGCTTCATAATTTTGGCTAATTTCGCTGCGCCTGGATTTAGTTCATTGTATGATATCTGTGATAAGGGTTTTTCAGAACTTCCTGAAATCTTATGCATATCATCAGACTCCTTATCAATATACAAAAGCCCAGTGATTAATTCTTGTTTTGCCTGGCTTTCTCTTAGAAACGAATAAGCTGAAGCTCGATCAGTGGGATCATAATCTTTATCAACTTTCCTGAAAACAATCTTACTGCCATCGTGTAATGCTATTGGCATTGCCTCGCCATCTTTATAGGTAGCCTTAATTTCTTCGGCCGGTGGAACAAAATCAGTATCAATAACTTGATGATAAAATTTACGCACATGAGAATAACTTTTTGTAGATTCCTCATTGTCATTAAACGTCACACAAGGACTGATTATGTCTAATAAACCAAATCCTTTATGTGCGATCGCACCTTTAATTAATGGTATTAACTGTTCCTTATCGCCAGAAAATCCTCTTGCCACATAAGTTGCTCCTAAAGCAATTCCCATACTTACAGGATCGATGGGAGACTGTTGATTTGCTGGACCCTTTTTTGCTTTACTGCCAATATCTGCCGATGCCGAATATTGGCCTTTTGTGAGCCCATAGACTCCATTATTCTCAATAATATAAGTCATATCTAAGTTACGACGAATGACATGCGCAAACTGTCCCATACCAATTGAAAGTGAATCACCATCGCCTGAAACGCCTATAAATATTAAATCTTTATTCGCTGCATTTGCTCCAGTAGATACAGAAGGCATTCTCCCATGAACCGAATTAAATCCGTGAGACTGGTTCACGAAATATGCTGGTGTTTTGGATGAGCATCCGATCCCGGATACTTTTGCCAAACAATGTGGTTCAATACCTAACTCAAAAACAGCTTGTATGATTGATGCAGTAATTGAATCGTGCCCACACCCTGCACAAAGCGTTGAAACAACCCCTTCATAGTCTCTTCTTTTTAAGCCAATAGAGTTCTTTTTTGATTTTGGATGACTAACTTTTGGTTTACCGATGTAACTCACTTAGAATCTCCATTCATGCAGCTACCTCATTCGCCTCTTTCTTTATTATTTCTTTAATAATAAAGTTAGCGTGTATCGGACTTCCGTTATAATGCAGTATCGATATAAATTTCTTTGGATCTAAATCTAAATCTAATACCAATAAGGAACGAAGTTGAGCATCTCTATTTTGTTCGACAATATAGATTTTCTCGTGCTTATCAATAAAATTCTTAACCGAATTATTGAAAGGAAAAGATTTGATTCTACAATAATTATATTTTCGGTTTTGCTGCTTTAATTCTTTTATGGCTTCTCTTGTTGCACCATCACTACTGCCATAAGAAATAATTCCAGTTCTATTTGATTTTGAATATTTAATTACAGGTTTGGGGACCATTTTTCTTGCAGTATCCCATTTAACCAAAAGACGATCGATCACTTCCTTATATTCCTCTCCATCTTCTGTATAACTACCGAATTTATTATGCCCTGAGCCGCGTGTAAAGAAAGCGCCTTTTGCATGAACGCCAGGTAACGATCGGTATGGAATTCCATCGCCATCGACATCAAAATATCTATAAAAATTCTCTATTTCTTCAAGTTGCTTCGCCGAAAGCACTTTTCCTCTTTTAGGTTTATAATTCTTGTCCCACTGCAAGTCTGGACACATCCAATCATTCATTCCAATGTCCAGATCTGACATCACAAAAATAGGCGTCTGTAACTCATCAGCCAGATCAAATGCTGCGATTGTCATATAAAAGCATTCTTCTGGATTTGCAGGAAATATCATTGGATGTCTCGTGTCGCCATGAGATGCATAAGCGCATGATAATAAATCGCATTGTTGTGTTCTAGTTGGCATGCCTGTAGATGGTCCAGTTCTTTGAACATCAAAGATTACCGCTGGTAACTCAGAATAATAAGCAAAACCAATGAACTCACTCATTAATGAAATCCCAGGTCCGCTTGTGGGTGTAAAAGCCCTTGCGCCATTCCAAGTAGCGCCCAATACCATACCAATAGCAGCCAACTCGTCTTCCGCTTGAATAATACAAAAGTTATTCTTGCCTTCCTTATCAGACTTTCTTAATTGATTACAAAATGCCTGAAATGAATCCATCAATGAAGTCGATGGTGTAATTGGGTACCACGCCCCGACAGTTGCCCCTGCATAAACACAACCCAAACCTGCAGCTGTGTTTCCATCAATTATTATATGTTTCTTTGTTTTATCAAGAGGCTCTATAGTTAATGCCAATGGGTGCGCAAGGTTCTCTATGACATAATTATAACCCAACATAATCGAATTTAGATTTGATGCAGCAAGATGTTTCTTTGCTGCAAAGGTTTCATTGAGTAAAGATTTAATTATCTTTAAGTCTATCTTTAGTAGCGCAGCCAATGCTCCAACATAGGCAATATTCTTCATTAGAATTCGAGAACGAATGCCCTCAAAATTTTCATTGCAAAGCTTGGAAAATGGAACCCCAATAACAGTAATATCCTCTCTATCTAGCAATTTACTGCGCGGCCATGTCGAATCATAAATCAGCCAACCTCCTGACCGTACTGCCATTAAATCTTTTTCATATGTTTGAACATTCATTGCAACAACAATATCAATTTCGTCTGATGCGGAATTATGACCTTCTCCACTGACTCTTACTTCATACCACGTCGGCAGACCTTGTATATTTGAAGGGAAATAATTCTTCCCTACCACAGGCACTCCCATACGAAATATTGCTTTCATTAATAAGCCATTAGCACTGGCTGAACCCGTGCCATTAACCGTTGCTATCTTGATAACAAGGTTATTAACACTAGAAGCTCTGCTTTTCTTTATCTGGGATTTCATGCCTTTTTAACTATTACTAACTTTTCTTGGTTTATCTGAATCGGCTTCATCTTTAGCATAAGGCAATAATATCGTTGACTTTTGCATATCCCAAGCACCTGTTGGACATCTTTCTGCACATAAACTGCAATGCACACACAAGTCTTCATCCTTTACCATGACTCTGGAAGTTTGAGGAAGCTCATCTGACACATACAAACTTTGTTCTGTATTCTCTGCCGGCGCAGTAAGCCTTGCCCGTAATTCGTTCTCGTCACCATTTTCCGTCATGGTGAGGCAATCAACTGGGCATATATCAATACAAGCATCGCATTCGATACATAAATCTGCAGTAAATACTGTCTGGATATCACAATTTAAGCAACGTTCAACCTCGGTGACAGTCTGATCAAGTGAAAATCCTAATTCAACTTCTATATCCAACTCCTTAAACCTTCTTTTAAGATCAACGTGTGGCATCAATCGTCTTTCTGAACTGTCATAACTATTTGAATAACTCCATTCATGGATACCCATTTTCTGACTTGAAAGATTCATGCCTCTAGGTAATCGATCTTTTAGGTCTTCTTTAGAACAATATTTATGAATCGAAATGGCAGCCTCATGGCCATGCGCCACCGCCCAAATAATATTCTTGGGACCAAACGCAGCATCACCGCCAAAGAATACGCCTTTAAGTGAAGACATCATAGTCTCTTCATCAACTACAGGGCAGTCCCACTTATCAAATTGCATGCCGATATCCCGTTCAATCCAAGGAAAAGCATTATCTTGACCAATTGCTAAGATCACATCATCACAATCAATAATTCTCTCGCCAATTACTTTGGAGTTTTGAATGTTTCCTTTCTTGTCTATCTGATATTCCATCTCTTCAAACAACATTCCAACCAACTTACCCTTTTTAATAACAAATTCTTTTGGCGAATGATTAACAATAATCTCTACATTTTCTTCTTCAGCATCTTCAAGCTCCCAGTCTGAAGCTTTAAAAAAAGCTCTCGGCTTACGGGCCATTACTTTTACATTCTTAGTGCCAAGCCTTAGAGACGTTCTGCAACAATCCATCGCAGTATTACCAACGCCTATGATAAGGACATTACTTCCAATAGAATCAATATGTTCAAAAGCAACGGACTCGAGCCATTCAATACCAATATGCACATTGTTCGTATCAAAGCGACCTGGTAAATCGAGCTCTTTTCCTTTCGGGGCACCTGTTCCTATAAAGATTGCATCATACTCATTCTGTTTATGGAAATTACGAAAGCTTTCAATGCGATGATTAGATTTAAGATTTGCCCCCATATCAAGAATATATTGAATTTCTTCGTCCAACACTTTTGGTGGCAAACGAAATTGCGGAATATTTGTTCGCATCAGACCGCCCGTTTTATCCAAAGCCTCAAAAATAGTAACGTCATAGCCAAGCGGCAATAAATCGTTTGCCACAGATAAAGATGCACAACCTGCACCTATTAAAGCAACCTTAAACCCGTTCTTTTTTAATGGAGGCTTGGGTAGTCTAGCGGTTATATCATCTTTATGATCTGCTGAAACGCGCTTTAATCTACATATCGCAACAGATTTATCCTCTACACGAGATCTTCGGCAAGCTGGTTCGCACGGTCTGTCACAAACTCTCCCTAGTATACCTGGGAATATATTTGATTGACGGTTAATCATATAGGCATCAGAAAAACGCCCTTGAGCAATCAGGCGAATATATTCAGGTACGTCAGTATAAGCCGGACATGCCCACTGACAATCAACTACTTTATGAAAATAATCTGGATTTGATGTATTTGTTGGCTTCATTTTTTATAGTGTTATGCAAATTAATAGTGCATTAAAAAATATGATCAGTGGTTCAACAAATTTTCCCTCATCTATATGGTACGGATAATAAACCTATCCACAATAAAGTAAACATTTTTCGTCAATTTCTTGAACGGTTAAATGTCATCCTTTTTCCAACAATCGCTCCCGTCAATTCATTGTCATCATAAACAATAGTTCCATTAACCATAGTCGTATCAATGGACGTGCCAAATGTATACCCCTCAAAAGGTGACCAACCACATTTATACAAAATATTACCCTTATTTACTGAATAAGATTTTTTTGGGTTTACCAGTGCTAAATCAGCGTAATAACCTTCCCTAATATAACCGCGATCTTCTACGCCAAATAAGTCTGCTGGAGCATGGCAAGCTCGATCTATTATTAATTCAAGAGATATCTCATTTCGATTAGCTAAATCAAAAAGTACAGGCAATGCATGTTGTACTAGTGGCAATCCAGCAGGTGATTCAAAATAACTTCTTAATTTTTCTTCTTTGGTATGAGGTGCGTGGTCAGTTGCTATAACATCTAATTTACCGCTATTTAATGCAGCCACTAAGGATTGTCTATCTTGACTTGTTTTAATAGCAGGATTACATTTTATGAATGCACCTTTGTCATTATAGCTGGCCTCGTCAAACCAAAGATGATGGACGCACACTTCAGCTGTGATACGTTTTTTAGATCGATGTAAGCCTGAGAATAGATCCATTTCCTTGGCAGAAGTCAAATGAAGAATATGCAATAATGCATCATACTTTTTAGCCATCTCAATGGTTAAACTGGATGATTTATAGCACGCTTCATCTGATCGAATATTAGGGTGCTCGGTAATGGGTATATCTTCACCATACTTTTCTTTTGCTTTCTGCTCGTTCTCCCAGATCATTGGAGAATCCTCACAATGAGTAACTATCATGATAGGCGCATGTTCGAATAATAACTCTAACGCCATCGGGTCATTAACTAGCATATTGCCTGTTGATGCACCCAAAAAAGCTTTGACACCACAAGCTTCATTTATATTTAACGATTTAATATCCTCAATATTGGTATTGGTTGCCCCCATATAGAATCCATAATTAGTTCGGCATCGATTCTCGGCTAACTTATACTTATCTTCCAAAGCCTGCTTATTTGTTGTTTGTGGGTCAACATTTGGCATTTCCATAAAACTCGTAATGCCTCCAGCAACAGCCGCGGAAGATTCTGTTGCCAAATCAGCCTTGTGCGTTAACCCAGGTTCACGGCAATGGACTTGGTCATCAATCATGCCGGGAATTAGGTAACGACCATTGGCATCAATCGCGCAAACACTATTATCAACTGCTATATTTGATGCGATCTTTGCAATTCGTTCGCCATCAATTAGAATGTCAGATTCATTGATGGCGCCTTCATTTATTAGTTTTGCATTTCGGATTATTATTTTACTCAAAAGATCTTTCTCTTTATGTTTTATAATTAATTGTAATAATAAATTTTATATCAAATTTACAGATAAAGAATAATAATTGAAAATTACCAGTAATATTAGTTTGAATTATCTGAAAATTCTATCAATAAGAACGTGAGTCATACATTCAGGAAAAAAATAATTATGATTAAAGCATTTAAAAAACTTTTATTTCCATTCTTGCTGAGTCAAACCACAGCATTTGGTGCTACTGAGGTTAACATCAATTATGAAGAGTTTACTCTAGATAATGGACTCAGATTAATTGTGCACGAAGACCATAAAGCTCCCATTGTCGCAGTTAATCTTTGGTATCACGTTGGCTCAAAAAACGAAGTTAAAGGTAAAACTGGTTTTGCTCATCTTTTTGAGCATCTAATGTTTAATGGCAGTGAGAATTATAATGACGAATTCTTCAAACCTTTCGAGCGTGTTGGGGCGACAAATATGAATGGAACCACCTATTTTGATCGCACTAATTATTTCGAAAATGTACCTAACACAGCGCTTGATATGGCGCTCTGGATGGAATCGGATCGCATGGGCCATATGCTAGGAGCAATCACCCAAGACCGATTAGATGAACAGCGAGGAGTGGTGCAAAATGAAAAAAGACAAGGAGATAACCAACCTTATGGAATGGTTGAATATCATTTATTAGAAGGAATCTTCCCCAATGATCACCCTTATTCATGGAGCACAATTGGATCCATGGAAGACCTTGATGCTGCCAGCCTTGAAGATGTCCACGAATGGTTTAAAAAATATTACGGGCCAAACAATGCTGTTATTGTTATTGCGGGTGATGTTGATCCCACCGCAGTTCACGAAAAAGTAAAAAAATATTTTGGTGATATACCTGCATCTTCTCCTGTTGATAAATTGTTAGATTGGACAGTGAGGTTAGATACTGATAAACGTGAAATTATAAAAGATGATGTACCGCAAATTCGTGTACATAAAGCATGGGGCGGACCTGCCTTTCGTGATCTTGATTCTGACGTATTACAACTTATAGATATTATCTTAACGTCCGGTAAAACTTCTCGTTTATATAACAGATTGGTATATGAAGAACAAATTGCAACCGATATTGATTCTTATCAATTCGCAGGTGATATTGGAGGATTCTATTACATACAAGCTTCCGCTCAACCCAATGGAGATCCCGAAGCTATCAAGTTAGCAATAAACGAAGAAATCAATCGCTTTATAGAAGATGGACCTACAAAAGCCGAGTTAAGGAGAGCCAAGATGAAATTAACTGCAAGTTTCATCCGAGGTCTAGAGAAAGTGGGAGGATTTGGCGGTAAATCTGATATCCTGGCTCAAAATACAGTTTATACTGGTGATCCTGGGTACTATAAAAATTCTCTGGATGCGATAGAGAGCGCAAACCAGAAAAGCATTATAAAAACAGCCAAAAAATGGTTAGCACGAGGCTCTTATAACCTCGAAGTTCATCCAATTAAAAAACTGCACGCTCAAGAAGTTGGAGCTGACCGCTCATCTATCCCAGAAACAACAAAGTTTCCTGAGAGTAAATTTATTGATTTTGAAAAAGATACTTTACCAAATGGATTAAATTTAATTGTTGCCAGGCAACATAACGCTCCGGTTATAAGTTTTAGTTTGCTACTCAATGCTGGCTACGCGGCAGATCAATTTTCTGAACCAGGCACTTCAAGCCTTGCAATGGCAATGCTTGATGAAGGCACTGCAAAAATGGATGCACTTGAAATAAGCGATGCCGCAGCAGATATTGGCGCAATCATTGGTTCTGGATCAGGAATCGATAACTCCAGCGTGTCTTTAAATGCGCTAGAAGAAAATTTGGATCAATCTATTAAACTGTATGCAGACATCATATTAAATCCCAGTTTTCCAAAGAGTGAATTAGAGCGCCTTAGAAAACAAAGATTAGCTCAAATTCAACAAGAAAAAAATCAACCTTTCGGGATAGCACTTAGAGTCTTACCGAAATTACTGTATGGGGAAAACCATGCTTATTCAATGCCATTAACTGGATCTGGTACAGAAGAATCGATCACTAAGATTACTCAAGACTCACTCATCGAATTCCATAAACAATGGTTTAAACCTAATAATGCCACCATGATAATAGTTGGTGATACAAGTATGGATGAAATAAAACCAAAATTAGAAAAATACTTTAAAAATTGGGAAGCAGGAGATCTACTGCAAAAAAATATAACGCCTGTTGAAATCAACAAAGAAGAAACCATCTATCTTATTGATCGACCTGGCGCGCAACAATCCATTGTGTTGGCAGCAAATATAGCGCCCAGCCCTAGCAATTCTGATGAGCTAGCCGTTGAATCAATGAATGAAATTATTGGCGGCTCTTTCACTTCAAGAATTAATATGAACTTACGTGAGGATAAAGGATGGGCTTATGGTGCGCGTACCTTGTTACTAAAAACCAAGGAACAACGACCATTTATCGCGTACGCGCCAGTCCAAACTGATAAAACTGCAGAATCAATAACTGAAATAAAGGAAGAACTTCTAAATTATCTCAATGAAAACCCAGCCTCAGAAGAAGAACTACAAAAAGTTAAAGATAATAATACTCTCAGTTTGCCGGGACGCTGGGAAACCATTAGAGCAATTTCAAGCGATCTAACCCAATTAGTCACATATGGATTGCCTGATGATTATTGGAATACATATCCCGACAACGTTAGAAATCTTAATCTTGATAGGTTAAAAAAATCTGCAGAATCTGCCATTAAACCAAATAATTTAGTCTGGGTAATAGTAGGCGACCTCAACGAAATAGAAGAAAAAATAAGAGCACTTCCCGTGAATAAAATAAAGAAATTGGATACAGACGGAAATGAAAGAGTTCTATAACAAAGATCAAGAGTGAACTACGGTGAATAAATTAGATTATCTACAATTAATTGAACAAGCAAATGTCTACTCAGTGGCGAAAAAGTCTCCGCTTGAACATGCTTTGCTTATTTCATCGCGCTTGAATAATAAAGTGTTACTAAAACGTGAAGATCTACAAAGAACCTTCTCTTTTAAAGTTAGAGGCGCAGTAAATAAGATCAATCAACTCAATAAAGAAGAATTAAAAAATGGTGTTGTATGCAGTTCAGCTGGAAATCATGCACAAGGAGTGGCATTAGCCTCTAAAATAAACAAAAATCGTGCAGTTATTGTGATGCCTCAAACTTCACCTAGTATAAAAATCGACGCGGTAAAATCACTCGATGCAGAAGTCATCTTACACGGTGATAATTATGACGAAGCTTATCTAAAAGCCAAAGAAATTGAGAAGCAAGAATCTTTAACTTTTATTCATCCTTTTAATGATCCTTATGTCATTGCTGGTCAAGGAACCATAGCAAAAGAATTATTAAATCAAACTGATCAAGATATTGATGCCATCTTTGTACCAATCGGTGGAGGTGGATTAATTTCAGGAATCGCTACTTATATCAAAGAAAATAATAAGAAAATAAAAATAATAGGTGTAGAACCTGAAGATTCTGCAAGCATGAAGCTATCCTTGGAAGCTGGCAAACCAATCACCCTTGATCATGTCGGAATTTTTGCTGATGGCGTTGCAGTAAAGAGAGTTGGTGATGAAACATTTCGACTCTGCAAGAAATATATTGATGAGATAATAACAGTCAACACAGATGAAATATGTGCTGCAATCCAATCTATTTATGAAGATACTAGATCAATAGTTGAGCCGGCAGGAGCACTGTCTGTTGCAGGTATAACAAAATACATTACAAATAATAATCTATCTCAAAGAACATTCGTTGGCATTAATTGTGGGGCGAATGTAAATTTTGACCGTTTAAGGCATATTGCAGAACGTGCTGCAGTCGGTAAACAAAGTGAGATGCTATTAGCGGTTGAAATTAAAGAACAGCCAGGAAGCTTTAAAAAATTCTGCGAGTCAATCGGCAAAAGAAATATTACGGAATTTAATTATCGATATAATAATAAAGACTCCGCAAGAGTCTTTGTAGGCATTAGCTTGAATGAAAGCAATAATGATCGTGCCCATGTAATCAAGGAAATTGAAGATTTAGATTACCCTGTAGTCGATTTAAGTGAAAATGAGATGGCAAAGCTACATATTCGGCACATGGTGGGAGGACGAACTTCAATAAAAAATGAACATCTTTTTCGTTTTGAATTTCCTGAAAGACCTGGAGCTCTTCTTGAATTCTTAAATGCTATCGGCAAAGAATGGAATATAAGTTTATTTCACTATCGTAATCATGGCTCTGATTTCGGAAGAATACTCGCAGGAATACAAGCAAATTCAACTCAAATGAATCAACTTACAGCATATCTATCTAAATTAGGCTATCGCTATTGGGAAGAAAGCTCAAATCCAGCTTACTCAATGTTTCTTGTCTAAGAAATAAGCCTAAAAAACCATTAAAGATTTAATAAAAATTCTTCAATAATTTGAGCTAGCATCTCTGGAGCTTCAAAATGAATCATGTGTCCTACATTTGGAATGCATTCAGATACTGCATCATGGAATGAGGCATTTTCATCATCAATACTCATTAAAAGCTGCATCTCTTCTTTAAAATTTGTTTTTTCCCCAAAAATCAATAAAATGCTCGCCGAAATTTTTCGCCAACATGCTTCAGCCTCATTCCTTCTATACTGCACAGCATTAGGAAGTTTGTGATATGGGTCTACCCTCAAATTAATGAGCTCTTCAGTAGTTTCTGTCCATTCTTGTGCCACAAATAAAGCTCTATCAGGTGCCATATTTGGACTTCTCTTTAATATCCTAGGAGTCAGTTCTTCAAAAGAGGAATATGATTGAAAAACCGGTACTTGTTTTTGTTGTTCTATCCAGCGACGATAATTATTGGGTGCATTATTAGGATTCGACTCTTTTAAACCAAAACCTTCAATATTTATCAAATGGCTCACCTTTTCAGGTGCAATACCTGCATACAAAGAGGCGATGTTGGCTCCCATACTATGTCCAATTAGCGTTACAGGCTTATCAGCAGAAAAGAACTGTATCATTTCATCTAGATCAGCCAAGTAATCAGGAAACCAATAATTACTTCTAATATGCTGTGATTTTCCAAATCCACGTAAATCCGGTGCAATAACTCTCCAGTTTGACTTAAGTGCATCAACAACAAATTGAAATGTTGAGCCAGTATCGGCCCATCCATGCAAATAAAATAGAATGGGGTCATTCTCTTCACCCCAAACTCTGAAATGATGATTAACATCTCTTATCTTATGGAAAACAGATCTTCCAACCCTAATTGGTTTGTATGTTTTCAATCTTTTACTAAGGGACAAGTATGGTTGATCCTGTAGTTTTTCTAGATTCCAGGTCCTTGTGCGCTTGAGCAGCATCCTTAAGCGCATAACGTTGATTGATATTGATCTTAATTACACCTTTAACGACAAGATCAAAAAGCTCTTGGGAGGCATTGAGTAATTTCTCTCGAGTATTAATAAAATCAGCCAATATTGGTCTTGTCACATACAATGAATGACGCGAGGCAAGCTCAGAAGGAGGAAATGGATCAACCGGACCCGAAGCATTACCAAAAGTAACCATGACTCCATGAGGTCGTAAAGAATTCAATGAAGCAAAGAACGTATCACGCCCAATGGAATCATAAACAGCAGTTACGCCTTCACCGTCAGTATAAATTAATACCTTCTCAGCCACATCATCATCAGCCATAATAATCTGATTGCACCCATGAGATTTTGCTAACTCAGCTTTTTCTTCTGTGCTGACGACTCCAATAATGTTTGCACCAAGATGGCTTGCCCATTGACAAGCTATAAGACCAACGCCGCCAGCAGCGGCATGCAATAATATACTATCTCCAGCTTGAACTTTATAACTCTTCCTAAGCAAATACCACGCAGTCAATCCTTTTAGAAATAGAGCGGCCGCCTGATCATCCTCGATATCATTTGGAATTGGAACTAGTTGATCTGCGTCAAAATTTCTTCTATCTGAATAAGAATCTGTTGGTCTCCCTGTATAAACTACCCTATCGCCAACTTTAACCGCGGTCACATCCTCCGCGACTGCTTCCACTACACCAGCGGCCTCGCTTCCTAAACCGGTAGGCAAAGGCATAGGATACAATCCTGACCTATGATATGTATCGATAAAGTTTAACCCTATTGCACTGTGGCAAATTCTTGCTTCACCAGGTTGCAAGTCATTTAAGTCAACCTCTTCGTAATTTAAAACCTCCGGTCCTCCATATTCCTTAATTCTAATCGCATTTGTTTTCATACTACTTTTCCATGGTTTAAATAAATAAGAATAACTAAGCTTTAACAAAAATACTAAAAATATATGATAAATATTTGCATGACTGAATAGGTTCTGATGAGATTGTAGAAATCTTGTGATACAAGGAGAAAAATATGGGACGTCTTCAAAATAAGATTGCGTTAATTACAGGCGCAGCCCAAGGAATTGGATTAGCTACAGCAAAATTATTCGTAAGAGAAGGTGCAAAAGTTTTATTAACCGATATTAATGATGAAGCAGCCCTTCATCAATCAAAAGAAATTAACACGAAATATCCAGATCAAGCACGAGCTATAAAACATGATGTAACCTCAATTGAAGACTGGAAAAATGCTGTTAATTTCATCAAAACTGAATTTGGCGGTGTTAATATTCTAGTTAATAATGCAGGAATCATGGCCGTGGGCACAATTGAAGATGAAGATTATGATCAATGGAAACGTGTTCATAATATAGATCTGGATAGTGTTTTTCTTGGATGTAAATACACAATACCTAAAATGAAGGAACAAAAAGGTGGCTCTATAATTAATATCTCTTCAATATCTGGAATAATCGCTGGACATAATCTAGCTGCATATAATTCAGCAAAAGCTGCTGTGAGACATCTAAGTAAATCAATTGCCATACACTGTGCAAGAGACCGAAATGATATCCGATGTAATTCAATACACCCTGTATTCATTGATACTCAGTTATTGGACGGATTGTATAAAAAATTAGGAAAAGAAGCGGCCATAGAGAAATTATCCCGTCAAATCCCTATGGGGAAAATCGGAGAAACAAAAGATGTCGCCTACGCTATTTTATATTTGGCTTCAGATGAATCTAAATTTGTAACTGGAACTGAAATTAGAATAGACGGTGGAATCAGCGCAATATAAAACTTACATCTATGCTATCAAATAAAGACATCGTAATAATAGGTGCCGGTCACTCTGCTGGGCAGGCAATTATCTCTCTCAAGCAAAAGAAATACCCAGGAAAGATTACTGTGATTGGTGATGAACCTTGGTATCCATATCAGAGGCCGCCTTTATCAAAATCCTTTCTAAGTGGAGATATTGACCGTGAAAGACTGTATGTAAAACCTGTTCAATATTTTGATGATCTTAATATAAATTTTCAATTCAACACACATGTAGAACGAATAATTCCTGAAAAGAATATTGTACAAACCAGAGACTGTGATTTTTCTTTTGACAAATTAATTATCTCGACAGGAGCGCGTCCTAGGAAATTGAATATTAATGGAGTATCACTAAAAAAAATCTTCTATCTAAGAAGAATTAATGATGCTGAAAACATTAGATCTTCACTAAAGAAAAATAAATCAATTGTCATTATAGGTGCTGGATACATAGGCCTTGAAGTGGCCGCAATTGCAATTAAATTTGGCATGAACGTTACCGTAATTGAGACACAGGATCGAGTCATGAGTCGTGTAGTTTCAAAAGAAATATCAAATTTTTATGAAACAGAACATGAAAAAAATGGTGTTAAATTCATATTTAACAAAAAAGTAGTCTCGTTTAAAGGAGATAAGAATGTAGAACAAGTTGTTCTCTCTGATCAAAAATGCATTAAAACTGATGTTGCACTAATTGGAATTGGAGCCATACCCAATACAGAAATTGTCAATCACACAAAAATAAAAACAGATAATGGTATTTTGGTTGATAATAAATGTTGCACTAGAGAGAAGGATATTTATGCAATTGGAGATTGCGCAAATCATTGGAGCAGCATATTTCATAAGAATATTCGCCTGGAGTCCGTCCAAAATGCTCTCGATCAAGCCAAAATTGCAGTCGACAATATTTGTGGTGTTAATAGTATCTACGATGCGGTTCCATGGTTTTGGTCGGACCAATATAAATTCAAATTACAAATTGCAGGCATCTCTGAAGGTTACGATAAAACAATTATCAGAGGCGATAAAGAAAAGAAATCTTTTTCATGCCTTTATTTAAAAAACAAGATATTGATCGCTACTGATTCAATTAATAAACCAAAAGACTTTATACAATCAAAAAAAATAATTGCAGAAAAAATACCGCTCAAATTAGACAAGCTAAACGATTCTAAGATTGAATTAAAAGATTTAACCTAAATACAATAAAATTTCATGAAAAAGATTTGCTCATGGTCAGGACCAAGAAATGTATCCACTGCCTTTATGTACAGTTTCGCTCAACGTGAAGACACTATAGTCGTTGATGAGCCACTATATGGGCACTATCTAAGAATAAGTGGCGCGAAGCATCCTGGACATCATGAAATTATGCAAAAAATTAATTGTGACGGAAATGAGGTCATGGAAATTCTAATGGCACAAAAAAGCCCGCATCATAAGATATTATTTTTGAAGCAAATGTCCCATCATCTCCAAAAAATAAATAGAGATTTTTTATTAGAAACAGACAATATTTTTCTCATTCGTGACCCAAAAGAAGTGCTTCCTTCTCTAACGAAACAACTGCCGAATGCCTCAATTAGGGATACAGGTCTAGACCTCCAGTGGCAACTCTTTCAAGAATTATGCTCAGCTGGAAAAAGTCCTGTTGTTATCGACAGTAAAGAATTATTGATTAATCCAAAAAATATTCTAATTCAATTATGCGAAC
>Ga0163108_10000646_pt1 | contig 25848 bp, 29 predicted proteins | sample Fk1155metaG_FD_109644 | JGI IMG/M metagenome (GOLD analysis project Ga0163108, IMG submission 109644) | Marine microbial communities from the Central Pacific Ocean - Fk160115 155m metaG | ecosystem: Environmental > Aquatic > Marine > Oceanic > Photic zone | place: The Central Pacific Ocean...
GGTTCTTTGGCAAGGTTGGTGTATTCCTGAGGGTCATCCTTTATTATTTATAATTCAAAGAATTAGCATTTTTTCCTGCAATAACATGCAGATCGAGCGTTAATCTCAAGGCGTAAGTCAGGTATTGCAATGGAGGGCGGTTTACTAAATCATTGTAGATTCTGAGGAGGGAGCTGGTGGTAGAGGCGTTGATCCTGATTTCGCTCCATTTAGCCAATCATCGATTGAAAACAAATCACTATGTCCAAATTTGAAAATTACACGAACACCAGCGAAAACTATGATCTGACCAGGCAACCAGTCGGTCTGGAGTTAATCTTTGGAGCCCTAGCCTGTGGGTCTCGGATTCTAGGCGACCAAATTGTCCTCGATGCTGGGTGCGGGACGGGTAATTACTTGGCCGCCCTCGCTAGCAAGGTCGCACGCGTTGAGGGAGTGGAGCTTAACTTGGGGATGCTGGAGACAGCACGAACGAAGACGGCGGACCTTTCGAAACTGCGGTTACAACAGGGCTCAATTCTCGAACTGCCGATTGAAGACGGCTCTTGTGATGGGGTGGTGGTAAACTACGTTCTCCACCATCTCGAGGACGGTTCAGATTTAGACTTCGCTGCGACACGGAGTGCAGTTGCAGAGTGTTGCCGTGTCCTTGCCCCGGGAGGCACGCTAATTATTCAAACCTGCTACCCTGAGCAGTATCGCCAAGGCTATTGGTATTCCGCGCTCATCCCGGCCGCGATCGACCGTTTGATTCATAGGTTCATTCCGTTACAGTTATTGGAGCAGGGCATGAGAGAAGCGGGTCTGGCGCCGGTTGGTCGCTTGGTATCCCTTGACGAGGTGCTGCAGGGAGAAACCTACCTTGATCCACTCGGGCCGACGCGGCAGGAGTGGCGTGATGGTGACTCAAGTTGGGCTCTCGTGGAAGAAGTGGAGATGGCGAGCGTGATGGCTGAAATTAAACGTATGATCTCGGACAGCTCAATGGACGAATTTCTCGCTGGACGGGAAGAGCTTCGTCGCCAGCATGGGCAAGCGACTTTCGTTATTGGCCGGAAACTTGAGTAATGGCTGCAAGGGAACGTGGACGATTGACGCGCTGGTTGTCTAGCGCGCCTTCATGGGTCCTAGTTATTTTTGCTATCGGGACTTCGTTCTCAACGTACTTCTGTATGTACGCGTTCCGTAAGCCGTTCTCTGCGGCCCAATTCGAGGGCCTTTCTCTGCTAGGGACACAGATCGAATTGAAGACGGCGTTCGTGATCAGTCAGGTCATCGGATACGCACTGTCCAAGTATTTGGGTATTAAGTTTTGTTCGGAGATGACACGCGGCCGGAGACTCTCCATGCTCATCGGCCTTGTGACTGTCGCCGAGATCGCGTTGCTGTTGTTCGCAGTGCTGCCGTCGCAACTTAAAATCTTTGCCCTCTTTGCCAACGGTCTGCCACTGGGGATGGTTTGGGGATTAGTGGTCTGGTACCTAGAGGGGCGCCGCACCTCGGAACTGCTGCTGGCAGGTCTCTCGTGTTCTTTTATCCTTGCTAGTGGGGTTGTGAAAGATATCGGTCGATGGCTGATGGGTGAATATGGATTATCCGAGTTCTGGATGCCGTTCGCCACTGGTCTCATATTTCTTTTGCCCTTCATGATTTCAGCGTTCTTGCTCGATCAGCTTCCAGATCCGAGCCACGATGACGAGGCCGAGAGGACTCAACGAGAGCCCATGGACGGAGCGCAACGAATCAGCTTCCTCAAGCGGTTCTTAGTTCCGCTGTCTATGTTGTTCTTCGCCTATATCTTCCTCACCGCCTACCGCGATTACAGGGACAACTACGGTGTCGAGATGTTCACCGAACTGGGCTATGGCGGGGCACCGGGAATTTTTTCCATTAGTGAGATCTGTGTGGCGTTCGGGGTACTTGTTCCCCTTGCTCTACTGTTCCTCATCCGGGACAATTTTTTCGGGTTGCTTGCTGCATTCGGGTTGATGATATTAGGAACTTTATCGCTGGGGATTAGCACTCTATTGCTTGACCACGGTGCGATTAGTGGCCTCTCTTGGATGATTCTCGTCGGGGTCGGATCCTACCTTGCCTACGTACCTTACGGATCGATTCTCTTTGACCGGATGATTGCACGAGCTCACGTGATAGGTACGGCGGTCTTCGCTATCTACGTCGCCGACGCTCTTGGTTACACCGGCTCGATGGCGATCCTTCTGTTCAAAGATCTAATTGCGGGTGAGGTTACCCGCCTAGACTTCTTCCGCTCTTTCACGTATATCCTTTGTGTCGGTTCGTCCGGGCTCATCTTAGCAAGTGCGATTCTGATCCTGAGGAAACGTAAGACCAGGATTAGAGCTGCATGAAATAAGCTAAGATTCAAATTTATATGAACGATCACCAAGGTGGCATCGCATAAAAATGGCAGGCGCGTTTCTGCGCAGTAATTCTATCTATCGCGGAGTTTGCTGGTTTTCCCATTGGGTGTCGTCTTTAAAATTGTTATGTTAGAAGAATCCCTTTCAGTTAGAACTTGGGTATTAGTTATATTTGGATTTTTTCTATTGCCGGTAGTAGCCAATTTAATTGCAGGCAAACAAGTTTGGCGTCGTGGTGGTGGCGGCTGATTTTATCAAGCACTCTAAATCTTGCTTGCGGTCACTAGCTATAATCTTTGGAGGATTTTGTAATTGGTTGGTTTGGAGTAAGGTGTTACGTTTTAAAAGTTAAATTCTTATGATTTCTGTTCGTGCTTCAATAAAATCCGGATCATTCATTTTCGCATTGGTTACCTCACTAATGGCGGGGTTGGGTAAGGCAATTGTAATAAATGAGATTCACCATAACCCTCCTGATAATACAGTTAGGCAGGAATTTATTGAGCTCTTTAACCCTGGAGAAGATGAAGTAAATCTTGGTGGGTGGCGTTTATCGGGGGCCGTTAATTATTTATTTCATGAAGGTGTTAAGATAGGGGCTGGTGCATACTTGGTCATAGCGGAAGATCCTGACACATTGAGGGAGACTCTTAATGTATCAGCGTTCGGGCCATATGAGGGAAATTTGGATTCTGACGGCGAAACTCTTAGGCTCCGGAATCCGAGCGACGATGTTGTTGATTTGGTTGATTATAGGACAGGTTTTCCATGGCCAGTGGCTTCGAGTGGAGAAGGGGCTTCGATGGAGCTTCTGAATCCATCGCTAGACAATTCGTTGGGTAGCTCCTGGAAGGCCTCTGCTCCTCAAGTCAGTCTTAATGAAGCAACGCTTTTTGGTTACAAAGATGGTTCATGGGATTGGAGGTCAGGTGATTCTGAAGCTTCAAATCCTATCAGTGATTGGAGGTACGAGGAATTTGAATTTGATAATGACTGGACTAGAGGGGTTCAATCTCCGATCGGATACGGGAGAGTCAATGGGGTCACTTTGAATACAACGCTCGATGACATGAGGGGCAATTATAGCAGTGTATTTTTGCGTAATAATTTTGATGTTGCTATCGGTGAAATTCCTTCGGTTATCAATGTTCATTATGTCGCCGACGATGGTTTTATTCTATGGATTAATGGCCAAGAAGTTGAACGGATGAATTATGAAGGGGATCCGTCCTTTGATGCTAGGGCATCAGGAACTGGTGACGAGGGCAAAGAGTACATCAAGGTAATTAAAAACCCTGGTGCCTTTTTAGTTGAAGGGAATAACACGGTAGCAGTGCAATTGTTTAATTCTAGTCCATCGAATAGTGACCTTGGCTTTGATCTTGAAATAATAAGGCCCAAACTCGAAGAGGCCGTTTACACTCCTAGCCCGGGTTCAAGGAACACTGCTTTTTCAACAAATTCTCCTCCCAATATTCGTAAGGTTAGGCATGAGCCGGAGACGCCAAGCTCAAGTGATTCGGTGATCGTTGGTGCTAAAGTAACAGATCCTGATGGTGTCCATTCAGTGACGCTTGAATATTGTGTAATTGAACCTGGATCATTTGTCCCGGCTAAGATTCCTCATCCGGTTCCAAATATCCCAGTCAATAATCCTCAACAGGATAATCCGGACTACGAAAAAGGGTGGGTTTCAGTCCCGATGGTTAAAAATGGGAACCAAGGAGAATTTGCTTCTGAGGAAGATGTTTACAGTGCACTAATTCCAGCTAATGAGAATCGCTCACTGGTGCGGTATCGTATTATTATTGAAGACATTAAAGGTGCTAGAATTCGAGCGCCTTTTATTGATGATCCATCACTTAACTTTGCTTATTTTGTTTACAATGGAATTCCAAACTATGAAGGGCAAGCAGGCTCTTCTTTGGAGTCTTTGCCGGTATATCATCTGATCACTAGGAAGTCTGATTATGCTGATTGTTATGCATATAACGGAGGAAAACAAATAAACCAAGGAACGCAGGCTCGGTTCTATTATAACTGGCAAGGGGCCATGGTTTATGACGGAGTAGTGTATGACAATATAAAGTATAGGCTCAGAGGAGCCAATGGCAGATACTATAATCGAGGAAAGAGGTCGATGCGCTTTCGTTTCAATGACGGTTCCTTTTTTCAGGCCAGAGATCATAATGGGAAAAAACACCCCAACAAGTGGAGAACATTAACGACGGGTAAGGGGTTTGATAATCGAGGGACATTGACCTATGGCCTCAATGAGGCAGTATCTATGTATCTTTTTAATAAGATTGGAGTCCCTGGGGCTAGGACTCATTGGGTTCACTGGAGAGTAATAGATGATGAAAAGGAGGCGCCAGATCAGTGGAGGGGGGATTTTAATGGTCTCAACTTTATAGTGGAAACTTATGACGTGAGATTCATGGAATCGCATGGATTGGAAAAGGGAAACTTATACAAGTTGATTAATCAGACCTCCGATTGGAGGCAGCAGCAAAGATACCAGGCAGCATTTGCACCCAATAACGGGCGTGACCATTCAACTATTGAGAATCAGCTCGATGGTAGGGACTCGGCTGACTTTATAAGAGCTCACGTGAATGTGCACAAGTGGAACCGGTGGCATGCTCTGGCTGAGGCGATACGGCATTATGATTTTTGGCCCAGCGCTAACAAGAACATGGTCTATTATTTTGAGCCTGATTATTTGCCTGCAAATAATTATAACGGGAAGCTTTGGATTTTACCGTGGGACACTGACGCGAGTTGGGGGCCGACCTGGAACAGTGGTCATGATGTAGTTTATAATGCTTTGTTTTCTGCTGGTGGTGGTGGAGCAGATGGAAATTCGACGCCAGATCTTTGGCCTGAATATTTTAATGAAGTTCGCGAACTTAGAGATCTTCTATGGCAAGAAGACCAGCTCAATCCGATCATTGATGCTTTTGCGGCGCAATTAGAGCCATTAGAAAAGGCAGATTCAGCTAGGTGGAAGGGAGCGCCTTCAGACGCAGGAACCTATTCTGGCATTGGAGGGGCCGGAGCATCCTCAATAGCGTCACTTGTCAGGGACATGAAAAGATTTGCCTTCTCAGGAGGGTCTTGGCCTGGAGGAAGCGTAGGTAATGGCGGTAGAGCAGCTCACTTGGACTCATTGCAAAGATCAAATGGGGAAGGTGGAAAAGTGCCGAGGAAACCTACGATCACGTTCATTGGTAATGATGGGTTTAAATCTAACGATCTAGTCTTTAAGTCTTCGGGTTTTTCAGATCCGCAAGGAGCTTCTACTTTTGAATCGATGCAGTGGAGGTTGGCAGAAATTACCCCAGTCAATGAGGAGGGTGTTCAGCTATTGCCCATATTTGGATTGGGTTCGGAGTGGAAATTTTTGGATGATGGAAGTGATCAGGGTGAGGCCTGGAGAAGCGTTGGTTATAATGACAGTACATGGTCAGTTGGTCTTGCTCCGCTCGGCTACTCTGACAAACAGGTAGTGACTACGATAGACTTTGGAGGGGTCAATTCTGATAGGCACATAACGACTTATTTCAGGAAAAAAGTAGCCATAGATAACCTCGAAGAGTTGGGGGCCATTGTACTTGGGTTGCAACGTGATGATGGGGCAGTGATTTATGTTAATGGGACTGAAGTGGGGCGCTCTCAGATGCCTGGTGGTGAGATTGGTTTCGATACTAGGGCATCGGGTTCCCGTGAAGAGGACACGATATTTGATTTTGAACTGCCTTCGGAACTTTTTAATGAGGGTGAAAATGTCATTGCTGTTGAAGTGCATCAGGCATCGCCTTCTAGCAGTGACATGATATTTGATTTTAGAATGAACGGTATGGCGCCCACTATTACCAATCCAGATTCTATCAAGTTAGAATGGGACGCTGACTGGGACTCAGGCCCTCTTAATGATTTTAAGGATTCAATAAAGGTGCCAAGCTCAACTGTCCGTTCCGGATCCATTTACAGGGCCAGGGTTCGTCATAAGGACAGTACGGGCCGATGGAGTAATTGGTCTGACTCTATTGAATTTGAGCCGAGTACCCCTGACTTATCAGATTACAATGATTCTCTATTGATAACTGAAATTATGTATCATCCTGGGTCTCCAAGCATTGAAGAGGTAGAGGCGGGGTACCTCGATGATTATCTATTTGAGTACATTGAGATAAAGAACATTGGGGAGATGAATCTAGATTTACGCGATTTACGTTTCACAAAAGGTATTGATTTTGACTTTCTTGGTTCAAAGAAAGAATTCATAGGGCCGGGCGAATATGTTCTGATCGTTAATAATATAAAAGCCTTTGAGATGCGTTATGGTTCAGGGCTTCCAATTGCCGGGCAGTGGGAGGACGGTGATCGTTTAGCAAACGGGGGAGAGCAGATTAAGCTTTCTTTTGGAGGTGGAGATCCGCTCATTGAGTTTAATTATGATGACACTGATCCATGGCCAGAATTGGCTGACGGCTCTGGTCCGTCGATGGTTTTAATGAATTTAAATGTTCAGTCAGACTATGGGGCGCCTGAGAGTTGGAAGCCAAGTGCTTCCTTAGAAGGCACTCCCGGAAAGGATGAATCTGGAATCGTATATTCTAATTGGCAAATCGATAAGTTTGGTGAAGGTGAACCAGTAGGTAGTGCATACATGGATGACCCTGATGAAGATGGGATCGTTAATCTTTTTGAGTATGCTCTTGGCAGTGATCCACTTGATAAAAGTTCTGTTCCCGAAATTCAACTCAGAATCATTGAGGATGATGGGCGCCAATTCATTGCCTTGGAATACAAGAAAATAAATAACCGGTCTGATGTAATACTAGGGGTTGAAAGATCATTTGATTTGCAGCAGTGGGAAAGTGGTGAGGGGTTAACGAGTTTGTATTCTAATAAGAATGGTGGGGATGGTTATTTAATTGTCACTGAAATTAGCAATTCACCTTTAAGAGATAGTGGTCAACAGAATATAAGGTTGGCAGTAAAGTTAATTCGATGAGTTTATAGGTTTCTAAATTGAATTTAAAAAGCGCCTCATTATTGAGGCGCTTTTGTTTTTATAATTGGCTTAGAATCAAACTTAGAATAGTAACCGCTGGATCAGTTCGTCTCTGAACGATGTGAGGGGGGCGGTGCAAACTTCTACTCTTATATTGATGGCGCAATGATCTTACGGCATTCTGCATTGAGTGAATGGCTTCAACGAGGATGAATTGTAGGCGATGAACGTGACCGCCCCGGTTCAGGCCTCTCCTATTCCATGGGTTCGTAGCGGACCGCATGACTTGGCCTATGTAATGAGCTTCACGATCAATTCCTTCTAAGTTATTACTTATGTTTTGCAATGAGGAGTGTGAATGGACTGACGAATTAGTGATATAGTTGGTCGTCCTTGTGATTAGTGAAAGGCTACGCATTAGATGTGTAAATTGATGAGTGTGCCTGTAATGAGTGATTAGTTCCTGACGTAATTCGTGTGAAATGGAGTTAATTCTTTGAGCGTGTCGAGCAAGAGTGTTGCCTTGAATGGCCCTTGCTTCAGTGACAGTTGAATTCAACGTGGTGATTGAAATGATAGTTGCGGAAACGCGAAGCATTATTGTTTTCATGGTCTTGTTGGTTTTAATTTAACAGTGTCAGTAATTGGTTTGACCATGGGCAGGACGCGTTTATTCAATCAATTTTACAATTACTGAAATTTATCGATCGATTATCAGGATTATTTATTCGTACAAGGCTCAATCCTTTTTATATTCGGCTTGAATCAGTCAGTTTGAATTTGAATGTTTAATCTACTAAAGAGAGCCAGAATTTTGCCCCTTATTTTTTTCCATTTCATGGAAATTGGATTCAGTGAAGAGGCGAAAATTTCTGAGATTTCTGTCACGGTTCAATGCAGTGATAAGGATGCGGGCTGGGTCTATGTTGCTCTACATAATAAGGGTAAAACATTCCCTAAGAAGGGGAATGACGCGGCTTATTTGTCCAAGGCAAAAATATCAAAGGGCCAAGTAAAAGTGATTTTTAGTGAAATTCCTCATGGCACCTATGCGATTAGTGCATTTTATGATGAGAATGGAAACGGCAAGTTAGACTGTAACTTTCTTGGCATTCCAAAGGAGAAAGCAGGGGTCTCTAATAATTATTCAGGATTGCCAAAATGGGAAAAATCAAAGTTCGACGTTAGTTCTACTGTCCCATTAAAAATCGCAATTGATCTTAGAGGGTAGATCTCTTTCCATCGATTTTAAAGTCTGCTCTTCTTCTCTGTCTGTTAGGCGATAACGTCATGAACGACATTTCCGAATACATCAGTGAGTCGAACGTCACGACTGTTGTGCCGGAAAGTGAGTTGTTCGTGATTCAGCCCGAGCAGGTGAAGGATCGTTGCATGGAAATCGTGAAATGATACGGGATCTTTGATGGCATACATTCCGAGTTCGTCAGTCTGTCCATAGCTGAGCCCGCCCTTAACGCCTCCTCCGGCCATCCACAAAGTGAAGCCCTTATGGTGATGACCTCTTCCCAGTACAGATTTCTCTTTTCTTTCTTCCTCGAATGGAGTCCTTCCAAATTCAGTTGCCCAGACAATTAATGTTTCATCCAGCATGCCCCTAGACTTGAGGTCAGTGATGAGGGCTGCTATTCCCTGATCGGTCCGAGCAGCATTGTTTCTGTGATTGTCTACGAGGCCTCCTCGGTTCCCGTGCGCGTCCCATTTTCTACCCTCAGCTCCATCCAGAATTTCAACAAAGCGAACACCAGATTCGATGAGACGCCTTGCCGTAAGGCATTGCCGAGAAAAGAGGTTTTCACCATAAAGTTTATGAATGCTTTTAGATTCGCGATTCAGGTCAAAGGCCGACTTCGCTGAATTTTGTAATTCGTATGCCATTTCGAATGATTCGATGCGGCTTGTAAGTTCGGGTTGGCCGATGTGTTTTTTCTGATGCGCTCTATTCAATTGCTGGAGTTTTTTGAGCTGGTCGTATTGATCTTCTTTGTTGATCGATGGGTCGGGGCTTAGGTATGGGAAAGGGGACTTGCCTCGTTCAGCTGCCGCAACAGAGGCCCGGTGACGGCCTGGTAACATGCCCTGCTGGAAGACAATGTCGCCGGCCGTTGAGATGCCGTCTTTCATGACGACGTAAGGTGGTAAGGTGCTGGATTTGCTTCCTAGTCCATAGGTGACCCAGGACCCAAGGCTAGGGAATCCGGGCCTTCCGTGTCCAGTGTGCATCAGAGTTTCCCCGACAGAGTGAATTGCCGAGTCAGTATGTAAAGATTTGATGAAACATATATCATCCACTACCTCTGAGAGTCTTGGGTAAATCTCGCTGACCCACGATCCGCTCTGTCCGTGCTGTTTAAAATTAAAGACAGGAGGTATGATCCTTGAGTTTTCGAAGGACTTTTCGGGATTGAATCCATCAAGGTCTTCTTCGCTGAAAATCTCGGAAGCTTTTTTGCCTGCATATTTTTTAAGGACGGGCTTGTGGTCAAAAGTTTCCAAATGGCTGGCGCCTCCGCACATGAAAAGAAAAATTACATTTTTGGCTCGAGGCGCTTTGTGGGGCGTTATTGGCTTTGTTGAAGCCACAGAGCTAGCAATTGAATTCAGTGAGGTCCCACTGATGGCTAAATTTTTTATAAATGACCGGCGCTTCATTGCTTCATACAATTAATGGATATAGATGAATTCATTAAGCCCGAATATGAGATGGCAGAACCTGATTAAATCAATATCATCTTGCCCCTTAAGTATACTCATTCCAATTGTTATTTCTTGTTCGTTAGGGGGCCTGGAAAGAGCAATCATGTATGCTTTTTTGATTCTGTCCTTCGGGTCCTCGGTACTTTCCTTTTTAATTCTTTCAGCAAAGTGCTCGGCGAGTGTCCACAGGAACTTTGAATTTAAGGAAAACAGTGTACTTGATTCACCGGTAGAAGTACTCCTTACCCCTACACTTGCAGAACTGTCCGGATAATTGAAAAGGGAGAGGGTCGGATGATGAACTGATCGATGTGCCTGCAGATAAATTGAACGGCGCCAGCTCTTTGGGAGGTCGGGAAGAGCTTTCTTATAGTCCCCGACCGGAGTGCTTTTTCCATGCATGTCTTTCTTCAATACCCCCGCAACGTCGAGTAGGCGGTCCCTTATTATTTCCGCTTCGAGTCGCTGCGGTTTTTTGTGCCAGAGGAGGCGATTATCGGAATCTATTGTGAGGTATTCTGGGGACGATGAGTTTCTTTGTGTGTAGGCGGCGCTTGTTAATATTAATTTATGGATGTGACTCAGTTTCCAATTATTTTCAATGAGCTCCAAGGACAGCCAGTCCAGTAGCTCTGGATGAGTCGGATCTGAGCCTATTTTACCGAAATCATTGGGGGTCATAACTAGTCCTTGTCCAAAATGGTGATGCCATAATCGGTTAACGATGACTCTCGCTAATAATTGTCCTGAACCATTGACCGTGTCGGTGATCCAATTGCCCAGCCCTTCCATTTTGTTGCTTTCGCTTAACCAGTGATCAGCGGACTTTTGCATCAGGACTTTCAGAAATCCTGGAGAGACTGATTTTCCAGGAGACTTCCAATCGCCGTTGATCAGGACCTTAGGCTCAGTGATTCTGAGCGGGATCCTCTTCGAGGATGCTATTGGATTTTCATTGAACTGGTCAAAGAACAGAGACGTGAATTGGTAATATTCTTCAGTCGACATTGGATCGACTGGGTGATCATGGCAGCGGGCGCAGCCGAAAGTAAAACCAAGGAAAGCGCTTCCGGTCGTTGAGACCATGTCGTTTAACCTGTGAAATTGCCGGTCATTGGGATCCGCATTGTTCTGCAATTTGGTTCCGAGGTGAATAAATTGTCGCAGCTCCTTGTAATCTGAACTGATGTTATCGGATCGGGGATTCAGTTGATACTTAACAAAAAGATCGAACGGCAGGTCATTGTTGAACGAATTAATGACTGCGTCCCGGTACTTCCAGGCATTCTGGCGAATCCGGTCCTCGTTCACGGTCAATATCCCGTCACTCTCACCATACCGAGCAACGTCGAGCCAGTGCCTGGCCCACTTTTCCCCGTAATGGGGATCCTCTAAGAGTTTCTCGACCAGCTCGGTGTAGGCGTTGTCCGATTCGGTGTTGATGAATGAATTAATTTCTTCCAGATCTGGGAGAATGCCCGTTAAACCGGCATGGAGTCGCCGCATCAAGGTGTAGCGATCCGCTTCTGGCTGGGGCCGGAGATTCTTCTCCTTTAACTTTGCCAAAACAAATTGATCGATAGGATTCTTGATCCAAGGATCCCCAGAATCATTCACCGCGGCGATCTTGATGGGGGAAAGGCTCCAGTGCAATTTTTCTGCTGCATTAGCGAACAACAACTGTGCCGATACAACTATTACTATGATTGATGCTTTTAGCGTCATTTAAGATTGAATCTTAAAACAAAATTAATGGTACATGGTTTTCAGGTCAACAATACTGAAAATTGATAGCCATAGAGTATTTTTGGCCATCAAAATGCACAAAGCCATAAAAAAGGGTAAGAGGATTTGCCATGTGTTCAGATAGGTTGTTTTTTATACAAATGTTTCTAAGAAATAATGGAAGTTAACCAGTTTCATTCTATCTAGGAAAATATGAAAAAATTTGCGATAATATATGCAGCTAGTTTTTTTCTGAGCCTAGTGACATCACTTGGCCAAGGTTTGTTTTATTGGCCTCAGGCCTCTCCGGCAGATGGAGGAACGGTTAATTCATCCATTGCCTCGAAGGCGGAAGAAGCAATCGTGGAGCATTACCAGGCAGTCCCTGCGCCCGGTTACGTTTTTGATTCATGGAGTCTTTATCCACGAGGAGAGTATGATGAGAGTCTCTACGTTCATACTTACGATCCGAGGCTCTTCTATACTCAAGAAATCAAACCGATCACCGCGCATTTTGTCAAAGCAGATACTGTCGCTGAACCTTCTGAAAAGGACCTGGAAATTCGCCGCAAGGGGGACAATCAGATGGAATTGACTGTTTTCAGCAAGCCTGGAGTAGCTTATAAACTCTATGGTTCGATGAACATGCTGGATTGGTCGGCCGTGGGAGTCGGTGAGGGGAACGGGGAGGAGCAGGTATGGACTTTACCGATGAGGCAGGGAGGAAACGGTTATTTTCGGGTAGTTAAGGCGGATAACGTCGAGGATCTGGAGAGTGCGGTTTTTGGAGAGTTGAGCTTCCAGGGGGTTCCGCAATTTGGAGGCCAAAAAGCCAGCGCCTGGGTCAGGTTGTGGGAATATGACCCTAGGATCGCTGATAAGGGCGCGGATTTATTTGCTGAGCAGATAATAGAAGAGATTCTCGTTGGGCCAGGTTTGAAGAGATTTAGATTTGAATTGGGAGATAAATCAAAAGCGAATCCTAATCGGAACTATTATATCACGGCGGCCATCTATGAAAAAGGCAGAGTCGGAGATGTGAATGCTAGAATCTATTTTCTGGATGGATTTAATAGGGTCGATATCCCGAGCGAATTCTCAGCGATTCTAAAACCGCTCTAGTAACTTAAATAAAACAAGTTACGTTACTTTTTACGCGTCTATAAAAGCGTTTTTTGGGTCCTTTTTATTATAAAATCACTTAATCTTTATAATAGCCGAGCTGGCCGAGTTCGAAGATAATATGAGGTGGATATCGATGACTCATATTGCAATTAAAATTGATAGAAATGATGTTTGAAGAATTTCTATCGATTTAATTATTTGAAGAATCTGTGCCAATATAGGATTGGGCCCTTGTGGCCCTAGCCGTCCCCTAACTTTCTAAAAAAGTGTGGGGCTTAATGAAAGTACTGGGGGACGGCAACTATATCAGCAATGCGCGGATTTTATAATTACTATAAAAAAGCGATATTTTTAGATAAATTATTACTTCAATTGATTGGCTTCATTGAAATGTCATAAAGTAGTTATAGCCAGTTAGTTATGAGGAAATCAAAAAAATTTCAAAATTCATCCTAAATTAGGGGCGATAAGGCTTGATAAAAAGCATTTAACCACTATGTTCGCGCTCCCTTTTAGGGACGGCTGCGCTCTAATTTTCTCACTCCGGTGTAGATATAATAGACGACGGGCCGATACTCTTGTTTTTTGAAGCATTAATCTGCATGGGTGTCGTCTCGTTTTTGTTCAGCTGAGACATTTTAAAAAAACCATGCCAACCATAAACCAACTCGTTCGACGCGGACGCAAGAGTCCTATCGAAAAATCTAAATCTCCTGCCCTGATAAATTGCCCCCAGCGACGTGGGGTATGTTTGCAGGTATATACGAGGACGCCCAAAAAGCCTAACTCAGCATTGCGGAAGGTAGCTAAAGTACGTTTAACGAACGGACAAGAAGTAATAGCTTACATTGGAGGCGAGGGGCATAACCTGCAGGAACACTCAATTGTTCTTGTTCGAGGTGGTCGAGTCAAAGACTTGCCGGGTGTCCGTTATCATGTTGTTCGAGGAGCCCTAGACACGCTTGGAGTCGATAATAGGAAACAGTCCCGTTCAAAGTATGGAGCCAAGAAAACCAAGGCCAGTTAATTAAAGTTAGATAATTTCAATTATGTCCCGACGTAGAAGAGTCAAAAAGAAGATAGCAATTAAGGATCCGCGCTATGATAGCGAATTGGTGGCCAAGCTTGTAAGTACCGTAATGGGTGCAGGTAAGAAGTCACTCGCTGAGAGGATCGTTTATTCAGCTATAGATAAATCAAATGAAGGATCTGATACTGTAGATCCGTTAGAGAGCCTAACTCGTGCGGTTGAGAATGCAAAGCCACGAGTTGAGGTTAAATCACGGAGAGTCGGAGGTGCTACGTATCAAGTTCCGCTCGAAGTTGCGACCAATAGGCAGGCATCTCTAGCTATTCGTTGGATCGTAAGTTTTGCCCGGTCTCGTCGAGGCACTCCTATGCATCATGCCCTTGCTAATGAAATAAGGGACGCAGCATCTAACAGTGGTAATGCAGTTAGGAAGCGCGATGAAATGCATAAGATGGCGCAGGCTAACAGGGCATTTGCTCATTTTCGCTGGTAATTTAACTATTTTTTTTGCGTGTCTGATAACCCAAATTCCCCAAACCGTGATTTCCCGTTGCAGCGCACGCGCAACATCGGGATTTGCGCGCACATTGATGCGGGGAAGACGACTCTCACTGAGCGGGTTTTGTTTTACACGGGAATGATCCACCGCATAGGGGAGGTTCACGACGGTCAGGCCACGACTGATTGGATGGAACAGGAGCAAGAAAGGGGAATTACCATAACTTCTGCTGCAGTAACCTGTGCATGGAATCAAGTTCAGACTGAAGGTCTATTCAAGTCCTACGAAGGCGCAGAGCATCGAGTCAATATTATTGATACACCAGGGCACGTTGATTTTACGGCTGAAGTGGAACGTTCTTTGCGAGTACTGGACGGTGCCGTTGTGGTCTTTTGTGGGGTAGCAGGTGTCCAGCCCCAGTCAGAAACGGTATGGCGCCAAGCTGATAAGTACTCAGTCCCGAGAATCGTTTTTGTTAACAAGATGGACAGGGTCGGAGCCGATTTTGCAAATGTAGTTAATGATATTGAGGAAAAACTAGGCGCTAATGCGGCGCCCGTTCTCATTCCGATCGGTGCTGAAGAATCCTTGAGTGGTCAAATAGACGTCATCAATAAGAAAGCAATTGTTTACTCTGATAGTGATGTTCTTGGGTCCACTTACGAGGTGAGGGAATTGAATGAACAGGAAAGCGCACTAGCTGATGATGCGTATGCGGCTCTAGTGGAGAAGCTCATTGATGCGGATGACGAGATAGGCACACTTTTCCTTGAAGAAAAAGAAATTGGCCCAGCTGAAATTAAGTTGGCACTCAGGCGTGCAACAATTGCTAACAAGATTGTTCCAGTTTGTGGTGGGTCCGCTTTTAAAAATAAAGGCGTTCAGGCTACACTGGATGCCGTGATTGATTATCTTCCGAGCCCATTAGAAATACCGGCTGCTCTAGGACAGCGGAGTAGAAATGAAGATCAAAAGGTAGAAGTTGTTACTGATGACAACGCAAAATTTTGCTCCTTAGCCTTTAAGTTGTGGAGTGACAAATTTGTAGGGAAGCTTGTGTTTTTCCGAGTTTATTCAGGGACGGTTTCAAAAGGTGATCAGGTTTACAATCCACGAACAGGTCGCAAAGAGCGAGTCGGTAGGCTGATACAAATCCAGGCTGATGAGCATAAGGACATTGAGACCTGCTACGCGGGTGATATTGCAGCTATTGTTGGAATTAAAAACATTACAACAGGTGACACCCTTTGTTCTACATCTGAAGATGTTCTTTTAGAGCCTCCATCTTTCCCGGAACCGGTAATCTCTATGTCAGTGGAGCCAAAGACTACCGCTGACCAAGAAAAAATGGCCGTTGCGCTGCAGCGATTGGGTGAAGAGGATCCAACTTTCGTTGTTAAGACGGACGAGGAAACGGGGCAAACAATTATCTCCGGCATGGGAGAGCTTCATTTGGAAGTTCTTCAGGATAGAATGAAGCGTGAATTTGGCGTTGTTACTAATGCAGGTAAGCCTCAAATAGCATATAGAGAAAGCATTTCAGAAGAAGCGGATGGAGAAGGTTTACTCAAGAAGCAGACCGGTGGTCGAGGCCAGTACGGGCATGTCATTCTTAAGATTTTCCCTAATGATCGAGGTGAGGGATTAACGACAGAGAACAAAGTAGTAGGTGGGGTCATTCCAAAGGAATACATTAATGCATGCATGGCAGGGATTCGTGAGGCAATGATTTCTGGTATCATTGCAGGCTATCAGGTCGTTGATGTTCATGTGGACCTTCTGGACGGTTCTAGTCATGACGTGGATTCAAATGAGCAGGCATTTAAAATGGCCGCAATCTTCGCAATGAAGGATGCGTTTAAAAAAGCAAAGTGCCAATTGCTTGAGCCGATCATGGAAGTTGAGTGCACCACGCCAGATGAATTTCAGGGGGACATAATGGGTGATTTAAATCGGCGCCGTGGCAGGATCGGTGAAATAGGAAGCCGAAACAATGTGAGTATAATCAAGGCAGAGGTTCCACTCGCGGAGCTTTTTGGCTATTCAACAGATATCAGAACTCTTTCATCCGGCCGTGCCAGTTATTCGATGGAACCGTCACAATTTGAACAGGTCCCTTCCGCTATCGTTAATGAATTAATAGAGCAACGGGGAGGGTCGGCTCTGGCCTACGCATAAATTTTACAAAATTCTAATCATATGGAAAATCAAAGCATTCGAATCAGACTAAGAGCATACGATCACCGGGCACTGGACCGCTCGGCTGAAGAGATCGTTGATACCGCAAAAAGGACTGGAGCAAAGATGGCAGGACCGATTCCATTGCCTACACGTATTGAAAAGTTCAGCGTTAACCGGTCCCCGCACGTGAATAAGAAATCAGCTGAGCAGTTTGAGATTAGAACTCATAAGCGACTTTTGGACATTGTTGACCCTACTTCACGTACAGTTGACGAACTTAAAAAACTGAATCTTCCTGCCGGGGTGGACATCAGTATCAAGATTTAACCGTGGAATGAATTTCCAAGAATTTACGACTAATTTAACACTAAAATTTTAAAGCGATCACCGCAAAGACCTTAACACGATATGAGTATAGGACTACTAGGTAAGAAAATCGGTATGACTCGGATATACGACGAGGATGGCGCCATGATACCAGTTACTGTTATTGACGTCAGTGAAAATACTGTCTTACAGAAAAAGACGACAGAAACTGATGGGTATAATGCAGTTCAAGTGGGTTATGACACACAAAAGGAGAAGAGGGTAACTAAGGCCCGCTCAGGACATTTCAAAAAGCATAAGTCTGAGGCAAAGAGGTACGTAAAGGAGTTTCGGTTTGATGCCGATTTGCCTGATGACATTGGAGATCTCAGCGCTAGCCTATTTGAAGACGGTCAGTTTGTAGACATAATTGGGACAACCAAAGGTAAGGGTTTTCAAGGAGTTTACAGAAGATACAATTTCGGGGGCTTGCCGGCGGCGCACGGATCAATGATGCATCGGCGTCCAGGAAGTATTGGTGCAGGATCGACTCCTGGCAGAGTTTGGAAGAACACAAAAATGCCAGGCAGAATGGGAGGAAGGAAGGTGACGGTGCAAAACCTGAAGGTCGTTCAGTCTCGTCCAGAGGATAATGTATTGCTTATCAGTGGGGCCGTTCCCGGGTCCAAGGGTGGATATGTAATTATTCGGCCAGCAATTAAAAAACAAGCCTCCGCAAAATAAGTATTAACTGAATTAACAATATAAAGATGTCTGTAAACGTTTTAACAATAGAAGCTGCAAAAGCTGCCCAGTTAGGAATCCTTGAGGAGCAGGACACGACTCAGGCCGTGCACGATGTGATTGTTGCAATGAGAGCCAATAGGCGATCGGGCACAGCGAACACAAAGACTCGGGGTGAAGTTGCTGAGTCCGGTAAGAAGCCTTTCAGGCAGAAGGGAACAGGTAATGCGAGGCAAGGCGGAAATGCCTCGCCAATTAATCGAGGAGGCGGAGTGGTTTTCGGCCCTAGGCCGAGGGACTATTCAAAACAAGTTAATAGAAAGACTAAGAGATTGGCTTTTGCCAGTGCATTGAGTGATAGAATATCCTCCGGTGATGTTTTGGCAGTTGATGATTTAAAAATTGATGATGGAAAGACGAAGAGTTTCGTCTCTATGATTAATGAGATTGCAGGAACAGAAAAGGCCCTAGTCGTCTCAAGCTCGTTTACCGATAATACATATTTAGCCGCCAGAAATGTAGCTGACAGCAAGCTCTCAACGGCAGCCGAGGTTAACACGGAAGAATTACTCGCTTATGACAAAGTGGTATTAACTGAGAGCGCAATGACGACTCTTTCGAGCCGAACTGCAGTTTAATTAAGATTTAATAAATAAGAATAATGAAAGACATATTTCGAGTCCTAAGAACACTTCAAGTGAATAGCGAGAAGGCTCAAATTTTGACTGAAGAAAATAACGAATACGTTTTCAAGGTCGATAGGAAAGCAAATAAGCTAGAGATCAAGAGGGCGGTCACTGAGATCTTTGGTAAGAAAGTTGTTTCGGTTAGGACCGCTAATTATAAAGGGAAAAAGAAAAGAGGAAGAACGAGTCCGGTGATGGGGCGCAGAGCCAATTGGAAGAAGGCTTTCGTGAAGCTCGCCGATGGAGAGACAATTGACATAGTATAAATTTATTGGAACCAAGGACATGGCACTTAAAAAATTCAGACCATATACTCCGTCGAGCCGCTATAAGGAGCTGCCGAGTTTTGAGGAAATCACAAAAGATTCTCCGGAAAAGTCTCTGTGCAGACCGCTAAAAAAGAGCGGTGGGCGTAACAATCGAGGAAGAATCACTTGCCGTCACCGCGGAGGCGGGCACAAGCGCAAATACCGGTTGGTGGACTTTAAGCGTAAGAAGAGAGACGTGAGTGCACGGGTCGAAAGTATTGAATATGATCCGAATCGCTCTGCAAGGATCGCTCTTATCCAATACGAAGATGGAGTAAAATCCTATATTATTGCGCCAGTCGGTTTAGAAGTGGGTGCAAAAGTACAGGCTGGGGAATCTGCTCCGCCAAAGGTTGGAAACGCAATGCCTCTTTCTCAGGTTCCTCTTGGATCCAACATTCATAATGTGGAGCTGGTGCCTGGTAAAGGAGGATGCATTGCTCGTAGCGCTGGAGGCCAAGCTACTCTCTCAAATATTGAGGGTAAATATGCACTAGTGAAGATGCCTTCAGGCGAAATAAGAAAAATTAACGCTGCGTGCTATTGTAGCTTGGGTCGAGTAGGTAACATTAACCACGGAGATGTAGTTGCGGGTAAAGCAGGAAGGACGAGATGGCTAGGAATAAGGCCAACTGTTCGTGGAATGTGCATGAACCCTGTTGATCACCCGAATGGTGGAGGTGAGGGAAAATCGAAGTCCGGAGGAGGTCGTCAGCACTTGAAGAGTCCTTGGGGGCACGTCAAGGGACAGAAGACGCGTAAAAAACTCAAGGGAAGTAGCAAGTTCATTGTGCAGAGACGTAAGACAAAGAATAACAGCAAAAAATAAACAATTTCCGAACTAATACAGAAATAAAAAATTATGGGAAGATCACTTAAAAAAGGACCGTTCGTTGATCAAAAGCTTCTCGATAAGATTGACGCAATGAATGATTCTGGGCAGAAGCGCCCAATCAAGACTTGGTCTCGCAGATCATTGATAACGCCTGACTTTGTTGGGCATACATTTGCAGTCCACAATGGTAAGGACTTCGTTAGCGTTTATGTGTCCGAGAATATGGTAGGCCACAAGCTCGGGGAATTTTCGCCGACCCGGAAATTCATTGCTCATGGAGGAGTGGGTAAGAAGTAAAGTTTTTGTCTAAAAATTGAAAAAATGAAGAATCCCAAACACAGAAAGATGAGCCGAGTGGCCGTATTTGTTCTAGCAAATGCGCTTTGCTTCTGTGTTGGTATGGGGGAGGAGAGCATTGAAGAGGCTGAGCTCAGAGCAGCGTTGGACGCATCATTAAAGCAGAGCGCGGCATTAAAGTCTGAAAATGCCAAACTTCTACAGGTGAACGCAAATCTGAGGGACAGTCTGATGGCCTCTAATGCAGAGTCCGAGGAATTTAGAGAATCTTATGCGAAGATGCGCCTTCAGCTAGAGGCTCTAGGCATTGAGGCGGTCACTGATGGCGACAAGGGCGTGGAAGGAAGGTTGCTTAAAGCGATGAATGACATCCGACTCCTTGAAGAGGACAAGATGAGAATATCTGAAGCTTTGATAAATTTATCAGACAAGGCCTTGCATGTAATTGAGCAAGGTAAAGGGGATGGGCAAGGCTCTGAGGAATTAAAGGCTCTATTGAGTTCCGCTGTTGATGATGCGGATAAGGCATTGGGGATTGGAGACGATTATGAAATTAACGGAAACGTTAGAGGCACAATACACGAAGCAAAAGTCATAGGGGTCAAAGACGATTATGGTATGGTGGTCTTCAATGTGGGTCGTGTTGCTGGAGCTAAAATAGGAATGCCCTTCAGACTATTTAGAAAAGATAGGCCTGTTGGGAGCTCGATAGTCGTAGACGTGAGAGATAACGTGTCCGCGGCGCTCATAAAAAAACTTAACAAAGAAGAAGATTATCCAAAGGTTGGTGATTTGGCTTCTGTTGCAACGACTGAATAATAAATTTAAGTACAAATAAAAAAATGGAATTCCGCGCTGAATATAAGAACGCAAAAGTTTCACCGAAGAAGGCTCGTGACGTTGCTCGTGAGATTCAAGGTATGCAAGTTTCTGAAGCAATTAACACTCTAACTTTCACTCCTAGGAAAGCTGCTAGATTTTTGAATAAAACACTAAAATCCGCAGTCGCTAATGCGACTAATATCTCTGAGGAGAAGCCAGATCTTAATGTGGATATTGAGGAGTTAAGGGTGAAAGAAGCCGTGGTCAATGATGGGCGCACATTGAAGCGTTACAAGCCAAGGGCGAGGGGATCGGCAGGACCGATTCGCAAAAGACAAAGTCATTTAACAATTATAATTTCGGACAGCGCAGTCTCTGAAAAAACAGAAAAAAGCGCTAATTCCTAACAGCTAAAGTAATAAATTTTCACAAAATCGAATATGGGACGAAAAGTAAATCCGATCGGCTACAGGCTCGCGGTCCAAAAGGACTGGCGATCTAAGTGGTATGCCTCAGAACAAGAATACACCAAATTCCTTCACGAGGACCTTAAGGTGCGCTCTTATCTTAAGAAAAAACTATACACGGCGGCTCTGTCTAAGATTCAGATCGAGAGGGCCTGGAACAGTTTAAGGGTCACGCTTTTTACTGCTCGACCTGGTCTCGTCATAGGGCGCAAGGGATCTGAGATAGAAATCATGAGTACCAAGATTTCTGCGATGTGTTCTGGGAGGGATGTGAAAATTGATATTTTCGAAATCAAACAGCCTGAACTAGATGCTCAGTTAGTTGCAGAAAATGTAGCGGTTCAGTTGGAACGACGAATAGCATTCCGTCGTGCAATGAAAAGGGCCATACAAACCACCATGGACTTTGGTGCTGATGGTATCCGTATCCGATGCGGAGGCAGGCTCGGTGGCGCAGATATAGCCAGAGCCGAGTGGTATAAGAGGGGAAAAGTGCCTCTTCAAACACTCAGGGTTCCAATCGATTACGGTTTTGCTGAAGCTAGGACGACTTATGGGATAATAGGTGTCAAATGCTGGATCAATAAGAAAGAAGAAATTGAAAAGCCTAAGAAGGAAACCGGAGGCGGCCCAAGGAGAGACCCTAAAGGGAGGCGTTCCCGGGCACCCCAAAGGAGGTAATTCATTTATTGAAACGAAATAATATAACGATTCATAAACTTAATAATTTAGAAAGGACCGAATAAGCATGCCATTAATGCCCAGAAAGGTGAAGTATCGCAAGAGCCAGCGCGGGAGCCGTGCAGGTAATGCGAACCGAGGAACTAAACTGAGTTTTGGTGATTACGGATTACAGACACTCGAGCGTGGTTGGATTAAAAACAATCAGATCGAGGCGTGTCGTGTAACGATTAACCGATACTTAAAACGTAAAGGTAAAGTCTGGATTCGGATTTTTCCTCACAAGCCAACTACATCGAGGCCCCCAGAAACAAGGATGGGTAAAGGTAAGGGTGCGCCCGAACATTGGGTGGCGGTAGTTAGACCTGGGTTGATGCTCTTTGAAGTAGGAGGTGTTTCAGAAACGCTTGCCCGTGATGCTCTTCGTCGAGCAGCTAATAAGCTTGGTGTGAGCTGTCGTTTTGTTTCACGTGATTCCAACTAAATAGATTTAGAGATGAAAATTACCGAACTTAGAGAAAAGACCAAAGAAGAGCTCATAACAGAGCGTCGTGATCTCAAGCAAGAGATGATGAACCTTTATGTGCAGAGGGCGAGCGGACAGCTCGAGAACCCTGCAAGGATTAAGTTAGTCAGGAAAACGTTAGCACGCATTGAGACATTATTATCAATGAAGGCCATTGAAGAGCGCAAAGCTGCGGCTGGTGTTGAGGCTTAGATTCAATTAGTGACCCGTAAAGAAATTTATAAAATATGAGCGAAGAGAAATCATCAGATAAAGGAGCTGAAAGAGGGCTCCGTAAAGAACGTGTCGGAGTAGTTTCTTCAGACAAAATGAACAAAACTATAGTAGTTAGCGTTGTTCGTAGAGTGCCACACGCGAAGTTTCGCAAGATAGTGAAACTCACTACAAAGTTGTACGCTCACGATGAAAAGGGCGAGGCGAAGATTGGAGACAAGGTACGCATTACCGAAACCAAACCGATGAGTAAGAAAAAATGTTGGCGTCTCGTTGAGGTGCTCTCTCACTAACCAAAAAAAGAAGAAAAAATTTACCTATCATTGTTATGATACAGATGGAGTCAAAAGTTCAAATCGCCGATAACACCGGCGCCCGTGTTGCCAAAATGATTGGCGTGCTGGGAAAACGCTCTAGAAGTGCAGGTGTTGGTGATGTTATTACAGCGCACGTTAGGGAAGCAACGCCTACGGCCAATATCAAAAAGGGAGCTGTTGTGCAGGCCGTAGTGGTTCGTACAGCTGCTCCGATCCGCCGTTCTGATGGCTCGACATTGCGATTCGATAAGAATGCAATTGTAATTATTGATAAGGATAAGAATCCACGAGGAACTCGTATCTTTGGACCAGTTGCCCGCGAGTTGAGGGAGAAAAACTTTATGAAAATCGTATCTCTAGCACCTGAGGTCTTATGAGCAGAATAAAAACACATGTAAAAACAGGGGATCATGTCCTAGTGATTGCCGGTAACGAAAAGAACGGGAAGGGCAAAATCTTGCAAGTCATTCCCGACAAGCAGCAGGTAATTATCGAGGGTGTGAGAATGATTAAGAAGCACGCTCGTAAAAGTCAAGACCGCCCCGATGGTGGGATCATTGAACTTGAAGGCCCAATTCATATTTCAAATGTCAAAAAAATAGACGCTCCGAAAGCTAAGAAAACAGCCAAAAAGGCAGCCAAAAAGGCAACGAAGAAAGCGGCTAAGAAAGCGGCCAAGCCAGCCGAAGAGGTGGTGAGCGAAGCTGAAGAGGTAGTGAGCGAAGCTGAAGAGGTGGTGAGCGAAACTGAAGAGGTAGTGAGCGAAACTGAAGAGGTAGTGAGCGAAACTGAAACTACAGAGAAATCTTAAAATGAATCCAGCATTACTAACAAAATATAAAGAAGAAGTAGTACCAGCGCTTAAAGAGCACTTTGCCTACAAAAACATCCATGAAGTGCCGTTCGTAGAGAAGTTGGTTATTAATTGTGGTGTAGGTAATGCTGAATCTGATCGTAAGCAAGCCGTGCAGGATGCATTAGATGCGATTGCACTGATAACTGGTCAGAGAGGCGTTGCTACCGCAGCCAAAGGTAGTATTTCTAATTTTAAATTGCGTGCAGGTGAACTCGTCGGTGCAAAAGTTACATTGAGAGGAGCGAGGATGTATGAGTTTTTGTTAAGGCTCATAGGAACCGCAATCCCGAGCATACGTGACTTCAGGGGAGTCTCTGCTAAAGCATTTGATGGGCGAGGTAATTATACTCTCGGAATACCGGATTATACGATCTTTCCAGAGGTAGAGTTAGATAAAGTCCAGCGCGCACTTGGGTTTGATGTTTGCGTAGTAACTTCAGCAAATAGTGATGATGAGGCCCGAGAATTACTACACCTCTTGGGTATGCCATTCAGAGGAAGAGAAAAGAAGGCAGCATAAACTTTGGAAAATTAATTAATTACATAAATACAAAAACATGGCCGCTCTAAGTGATCCAATATCAGACTTTCTAATTCGCTTCAAGAATGCCGCGAGGGCAGGTAAGGAAGAGTTCACCGCTCCTTTTTCAAAGATAAAGGCAGAGATTGCTCGTATCTTAAAAGAAGAAGGTTACATCTGGTCTTATCAAGTTGATACGGAAGGGGATTTTCCTTCTATTAAGGTAAAGGTTAGGTACATCGATGGGACTCCTGCTCTTACTGATCTGAAAAAGGAAAGCAAGCCAGGTCTACGCCGTTACATCGGAGTTGAAGAAATACCTAAAGTTCTAGGTGGCATGGGAATAACTATATTATCAACCTCTCAAGGTTTGATGGCTGGACATAGTGCTAAGAAAAAAAATGTGGGAGGCGAACTCATTGCTTCAGTTTGGTAAAAAACAAAAAAACTAATTATGTCACGTATTGGAAATAAACCTGTAGAAGTTCCAGAAAAGGTAAACGTAACCGTTTCTGATGGTGCTCAATTGTCCGTTGAGGGACCATTAGGAAAGTTGGAGTGGGATCTTCCTGATGGGATCGAACTGAACCAAGAAGAGGCGACGCTTGTTTTTACTAGGAAAGATGATTCTCGGAAGAATAAGGCGATGCATGGCACTGCCAGAAGTTTGGTTGCGAATATGATAGAAGGAGTCAGTAAAGGCTTTAAACGGAAGTTGGAAATTCATGGAGTTGGTTTTCGTGCTGCAGTTAAGGGAAATGTCTTAGATTTATCCTTAGGATTTTCTCACCCTGTCCAACATCCAATTCCTGAAGGTGTTAAGGTCACGGTGGAGGAAAACACCAATATTACAGTAGAAGGATTCAATAAGCAGGTCGTTGGCCAGTTCTCATCGGAAGTTAGAGCATACTATCCTCCTGAGCCTTACAAAGGGAAGGGCGTTCGCTATGCCGATGAATATGTGAGACGTAAAGCTGGTAAGAGCGTTGCTAGTTAATAAGAGATAAAAGTTAAAATCTAAATTTTAAATAAAATGGCAAACATTAATCGTAAGAAGAACAGGCGCCGCGTTCATTTTAGAATTCGAAAGAAAGTAGAAGGAACGGAGGCTCGCCCACGTTTGGCTGTTCATTTTTCTAACAAAAATATTTACGCACAGTTAATTGATGATGCTTCTGGTAAGACATTAGCATCCGCGTCTACTAAAGATAAGAAGGCTGGATTGGAAAGTTCGGCTAATTCGACTACTGCGGCAAAGGTCGGGACAATGATTGCGGAGCGTGGTAAATCTGCAGGAATTGATAGTGTAGTTTTCGATAGAGGAGGGTTTATATATAGCCAAAAAGTAAAAGCCTTAGCTGACGCTGCGCGTGAGGGAGGCCTTAAATTTTAATTTGTTCAAATGAGTAACGAGGAAAAACAAAACGAATCAGAGGAAGCTCCAAAGGCAGAGGAAACTCCAGCAGTAGAGGAAACTTCAGCCGCAGAGGAAACTCCAGCCGCAGAGGAAACTCCAGCCGCAGAGGAAACTCCAGCCGCAGAGGAAACTCCAGCCGCAGAGGAAACTCCAGCCGCAGAGGAAACTCCAGCCGCA
>Ga0163108_10000647_pt1 | contig 25839 bp, 20 predicted proteins | sample Fk1155metaG_FD_109644 | JGI IMG/M metagenome (GOLD analysis project Ga0163108, IMG submission 109644) | Marine microbial communities from the Central Pacific Ocean - Fk160115 155m metaG | ecosystem: Environmental > Aquatic > Marine > Oceanic > Photic zone | place: The Central Pacific Ocean...
ACATAACGGCCGCGCACTCCCTTGGTATCGATCAATCGACCCTCGGAAGTCTCGACATAATGGTTGTCCTTGCCAGCACCCTGCTCAGCGGAGTTGTCGTGGTCGTTGTTGTAAACCGTGGTGAATTTTCCAAATTCTGGATCGTTTGACACCTGCGCGACGACGTCGAAATAAACCCGGGCCTGCTTATGATAGTGCCAGCACAGTACAGCATAAATGTCACGCTCCGCCTCGAGGTCGATTGTGACCTGCTGCGTGAACGGGCCCAACTCCACGTAGCTGCCATCCGCCGCCTCCTTATCACCATCAGTGATCATTTTCAGATCACCCATGATAGGTTCCTCATCGCTCCCACTTATTTTTTTGCCCAGCGCAAGGTTCTTGACCCCCTTCGGGGCAAAAAATGGCGGCCGCGGCTTGCCTAGCGGCTTCTCGAGTTGTTTGACTCCCTTGATATTCTGAGGCGTACCAACAAACATCGGCTTGGGCAGTTTGAGCGGAAGTGCCGCCATACCAGCTGGCGCCTTGGCTCCGGAACCCGCTTCCGCGTTGGCAACCGGAAGCAAGCTCAGCAATGCGAACAACATTAACACGCAGCAGAACCGCGCCTTCGAATTCAAATCATTTTTTACCATTTTAGTTTTAGATGATGATAACCACACGCAAAGATGTACGGCCCGGGACTCATTTTCATTCAGCATTTACTCTGCTGTCAAGCTCCGAGCTTCGGAAGAGCCGAACCATCTCCGAGGCACCAAGGTGAACAGCCCAATCCAGTGGGGTTCGGCCGTCCCTGGCTTTTGCATTTAGTTTCGCGCCGTTGGCAAGCAGCACCCCGGCTATCTCCCGGTGTTCCCAATAGACCGTCAAGTGCAGCGGGGTTTCGCCTTGGAAGCTAGTCGCGTTCACATCGGCCCCGGCTTCGATTAGCGCAATTGCGATCGTTGTGTGCCCGTTGAACGCCGCCTGATGCAACGCAGACAACCCGGCGATGCCTCCGCGGGCGTTTAAGTCCGTCCCAGCAGCCATGTGCTGCCGAACAACCTCGATCCTGCCCAACTCCGCCGCATCCCATATCGCCAACTTGGGCGGCGATGGCAAAGAGGCACAACCGGCAAGCCAGGCGACGGCAACCGTTACTGAAAGTGTAGCTTTCACGACAATCTAAAGCCGCTCTGGCAAGCGGTCATTCGGCATGACAACAAGACTTACCGTGCTTGGCCAGGCGCCAGTAATTGTACGGCCAAGGCGTAAGAAAACCAGCCAACCACATGATCGGCAACACCCACCACGTCAACTGCGCGCCTCCGGCCAAGAAGTAATCGACAACATTCATTGCGGTCTCCATGGCCAGCATGCTGATCATGCTCATGCCCAGCGCAGTGCGTAGCGCCCTGCCCAAACCCAATTCACGAAACAGCAACACCGTTTCTAGCATGACACTCGTGGTGATGCCCGCCAGCATCGCTATAGCCATGACCAGCATCGGCCGAGCCTCCGCCACTTCCGGTGCGGCAAACTGAAAACCGGCGATCACTCCCATGTCGCCAATACTGCAGCCGATCAAGCACCAAAGTGTGTTGACTGCGGAGCGGCGCCAGAGTTTTCCATCCGCCCATGTCATGATTAACTGACGGCGGCCAGGCAAACACCCTCTTCCCCCGTTGCCTCGGCAACAACTTCCTCTATCCAACCGGGCAAACGATCAACAGTTTCATCGAGCAACGCTGTGCACTCTTCATCCGGTAATCCGCAGCTATCCTGAACACCGTTGATGAAGCCGCTACAGAGTTGCCTACCAAACTGTAGCAACCCCTCCCGCACCGGCACCGAGTGGATCGATAAAAACATGCCGAACACGATCGGGTTCCAGCCCCGTGCCTCTCCTGCCATCACGCATTTTCTGTAGCGTTGCACGAGGCGCTGATCGTACATTGGCTTGAGCAACCGCAGATGCTCTCGCCCGGCCATCTGGCTCGCCCGGGCAAATGGCAACAGCGACACATTGGCCGACAACTCGGCGTCCAGCTCCAACAATTCACGGAACTGCCCGCGGTTGGCAAACCAGTACGCCGACTGCACTGCTGGCAGCTCGATTGGCCTCAGAATTTCCCGCCCATACCGCTCGAGGAACAAGCGCAGTCCGGACATCTCGCTCACCGCCTCGATATCGAACGGTGCTGGATTTGTACTGTCGCTGGATGGTACATCGCTCATCAGTGCAGCCACGCTACGACGAACCGTTAGAACGCCGCGAGAGAAAAAGTTTCTGCCGTCAGGCACTTTGTTCTTGCCTTCCCTCAGCGGTCTGCTTGACCAAACGTAAGCGGCCGTGCTCGCTCACCAGTCGCGCCGACGCTATCTTTCAGTTAGCATCCTGTCCGGCATGCGAGTAGTCATTCAGCGGGTTAGCGAGGCGTCTGTCACCATTGATGGCCAAGTACAAGGCTGCATAGATCGAGGCTTTGTCGTATTGCTTGGCATTGAAGACACCGACACCGCCGAAGATACCGAGTGGCTATGCGGCAAAATAGCCCGCCTGCGCGTGTTCAACGACGACGAAGGACTGATGAATTGCTCCCTCACCGATGTCAGCGGCGGCGTGCTTGTCATCAGCCAATTCACCCTTCACGCCAGTACAATAAAAGGCAATCGCCCCTCCTTCACGCGCGCCGCCAAGCCAGAGGTCGCCGTGCCATTGTACAAACAATTCATTGCCACACTGGAAGTCGAGCTTGGCCAAGTGGTGCAGTCCGGCGAGTTCGGCAAGAACATGAAGGTGGCCCTCGTTAATGACGGACCGGTCACTATCACCATCGACACCAAAAACCGCGAATAAAAGTCAGGAACCGATCAAGGTTGTCGAAAGCCCGATATACCAACGGCTTGCTTCAATGATGAAAAACTCCTTGAAAACTACTGCCACCAATGTGAAAGTTGGTGCGATATAAAATTATTACCCATTGCAATCGCTGGCACCTTGCTATTGGCAGGGTGTGAAAAGCTTGAACAGTTGTCAGAGGTGAAACCAAGTGAATCGGTATCCGAAACTGCACCATCCTTCCGTACCCTCAAACGGAAAAACACCCTGGAGGAAAAGGAACTTTTAAATGCCTCCGGTTCAGGTAACGCCGAAACTGTTGAAAAACAACTGGCCAATGGCATCAATGTGAATGTAAAGAGCGCAGATGGATTAACTCCTCTGCACCTAGCGGTCGAAAATAGACACAGAACGCTTACCGAGTTGCTCATTGATAATGGTGCCGATTTGGCTGCGGGAGATCCCGAAGGCTGGACCGCCCTGCATCTTGCATCGCGTGAAGCCCAAAGGGAAATTGTCGAGTTGCTCATCTCTAAAGGGGCAGACGTTAATGCTGAGGATGTAAACGGCTGGAGCCCTCTGCATGAGGTGACAGGACTTGGATTGCTGGAAATAACGCGACTGCTCATTGCCGAGGGTGCAGATGTGAATGCGGAGGATACAAAAGGATGGACGCCTATGCATGAAGCGGTTTTGAGAAGGCAGAAGGAAATTGTCGAGTTACTGATTTCCCATGATGCGGATGTGAATATGATGGATCACAGGGAATTAACTCCGCTAAATTTAGCATCTTCAAAGAAATTCAACAAGATTGCCCGCATTCTAAATGAATCCGGAGGCAAGACAGGGCAAGAAATAAAATCTGAAAGGAAGTAGCTCAAGGTGGGTAGAGTCATCTTTCATAGATAGCATCCTTCTTTTTAAGTTTATCGGTGTCTATTCGCTGATTTACATAAAACCCCACATTCCTATTTATTAACATCGTCAAAAAAATGTCTCAGCCGTTGGCCAAGCGTGGGCTTTCCTCCCCGGCTTGGAGTTCGTACGTTCTCCCCGTTCGTTTTTTCATGAAAACTCTTACGACTTCGATTGTGGCGCTGGCGTTTGTTACCAGTGCGTTCGCTCAAGGCAAAGAACAACCGCTTTGGCCAACCGGCACGCCCGGGGCCAAGGGCAACGCACCACACGACATCCCGACGCTGACGCCGTTCCCCGCCCCTGCCGACAACAACTCCGGCTCGGCGATTGTCATCTGCCCCGGCGGAGGTTACGGCGGCTTGGCAGCGCACGAGGGCGCGACGTACGCACAGTTTCTGCAACTGCACGGCGTTAGCGGTTTCGTTCTCAAGTACCGACTCGGCTCGAGCGGGTACCGACACCCGATCATGCTGGGCGACGCAGCGCGCGCGCTGCGAACCGTCCGCACCAACGCAAAGCGTTGGAAAATCGATCCAAACAAGATCGGCATAATGGGCTCGTCCGCTGGAGGGCATCTGGCCTCAACACTACTAACGCACTTCGACGCAGGAGACCCGCAGGCCGCCGACCCGATTGACCGCGTCAGTTCGAGGCCGAGCCTCGGTGTCCTTTGCTATCCGGTGATCACTCTGGACAAGTTCACGCACCGTGGCTCCAAGCGCAATCTTCTCGGCGACAAACCGACAGCAGAACTGGTTAATCTGCTCTCGAATGAACTGCAGGTCACGGCCGACACCCCGCCGACGTTCCTGTGGCACACGGGAGAGGACAAGGCTGTACCAGTAGAGAACAGCCTGCAATTCGCAGCTGCGTTGCGTAAAGTTGGCGTGCCGTTCGCGCTGCATGTCTATCAAAAGGGTCGGCACGGGATTGGCCTCGCTGACAAGCCGCCGTTCAAAAACACCCACCCATGGGCTGGAGACTTGGTTTTCTGGCTGAAGGCGCAGGGATTCATCACCGAATAATCGGCGCTTGGCCAAGCGCTTCGCCTTGAGGTACGCTGCCCGCCCCTGAAAATGGATTTAAGTAACGACGAAATCAGACGCTACTCCCGCCATCTCATCCTGCCGGAAGTCGGGATGACCGGCCAAAAGAAACTCAAGAGCGCCAGCGTGCTGTGCATCGGCACCGGCGGGCTGGGTTCACCGATCAGCATGTACCTCGCCGCTGCCGGCATTGGCCGGATCGGGTTGGTGGATTTCGACATGGTGGACTTCTCGAATCTGCAACGGCAGATCGCCCACGGCACAGACGATGTCGACCGCTCAAAGGTCGAGTCCGCCACGGAGACGATCAACAGCATCAACCCGAATGTGATCGTGGACAAACACGAGGCGGCATTCACCAGCGAGAACGCGATGGAACTTGTCGCAGACTACGACATCGTGGTCGACGGCACCGACAACTTCCCCACGCGCTACCTGACCAACGACGCCTGCGTGCTGCAGGGTAAACCGAACGTGTACGGCTCGATCTTCCGCTTCGACGGACAGGCGAGCGTGTTCGCACCCAACCTTGACGGCCCGTGCTATCGCTGCCTCTACCCCGAACCGCCGCCACCCGGCATGGTGCCTAGTTGCGCCGAGGGCGGTGTGCTGGGGGTGCTGCCCGGCATCGTCGGCTGCATTCAAGCTGCCGAGATCATCAAGCTCGCGCTAGGCCAGGGCGATTCGCTCGTCGGCCGGTTACTGATTTTCAACGCGCTCGAGATGAAGTTTCGCGAGGTCAAGCTACGCCGTGATCCGAAATGCCCATTGTGCGGTGACAACCCAACGATCAAGGAGTTAATCGACTACGACCAATTCTGTGGCATCCCCGATCAACCGACAGAACCGGATGAAAACCCAGACGAAGTAGACGTTCAGGAAATGAAGCGCGCGCTCGACAAGTCTGACCTCGGCATCGCCATCGTCGATGTACGTGAACCGGACGAATTCGAGATCGCCAAAGTCGAGGGCACAACGCTTTTGCCGCTTAGCCAGATTGAGCAGCGCTTCACCGAGTTGGACCCGAACCAGACGATCTATCTGCAATGTAAGTCAGGGGTGCGCTCGCTCAAGGCGCTTGGATTTTTGCGTGAGCAGGGCTTCAAGTACCTCAAGAGTGTAAAAGGCGGCATCACCGCCTGGTCCGAGGAAATCGATCCCAACGTCCCGAAATACTAAGCCTTAGCCAAGTTATCCTCACGGGTAATGAACTGCTCGAAAGTGGCCCGGTGACTTGGAGGTATGAGTGCCTTGAACACCGCCTCTGCGGCATCATAATCGCGCTCCAACACCTGCCCCACTTCGTGAAGCTGAGCAATCACTTCCGACTGCGAATGCGGGATGCTCAGCAGCAGCATCTCACGCACTGGCCGCAGTTGCTTACCTAACTCCGCCATGAAGGCATCGAATCCTTCGCCGGTCTTGGCCGAGACGACGATGGAGTTTGGATACTGCCCCGTGAAGCGACCGGCCAGACCGGACGCGGTGACACGGTCAACCTTGTTGAACACCATCAACATTGGCTTGTCAGCCACGCCCAACTCGTCGAGCACGACGTTGACAGCCTCAATTTGTTCTTCCGCCTGGGGTGAACTGATGTCCACAACGTGCAGCAGCAGATCTGCCTCGATCACCTCCTCGAGCGTTGCCTTGAATGCATCAACCAGGTCATGCGGCAGTTTGCGGATAAAGCCCACCGTGTCGGAGAGCAGCACGTTCTGGTTTGTCGGCAGGCGCAGTCGCCGTGTCGTCGGGTCGAGGGTCGCGAACAACTTGTTCTCAGAGAGCGCCGAGGCGCCGGTGATGGCATTAAACAAGGTGGACTTGCCAGCGTTCGTGTAGCCAACCAGCGAGCCAAGCGGCCACTGGTTGCGCTTGCGTCCGGAGCGCTGAACACTGCGGTGGCGCATGACCTGCTCAAGGTCGCGCTGAATCTTGTCGATCCGCTCGCGCACCTTGCGGCGGTCCACCTCGAGTTGACTTTCGCCCTCACCGCCGCGCATGCCAATGCCTCCCTTTTGTCGCGACAAGTGCGTCCAGAACCGGGTCAGTCTCGGCAGCAGGTGTTTCAATTGTGCCAGTTCCACCTGAAGCTTGCCTTCGCGTGTGCGGGCGCGTTGCGAAAAAATGTCAAGAATCAGAGCCGTGCGATCGAGGATTTTGCACTCGAACACCTTCTCAAGGTTGCGACCCTGCGCCGGGGTAAGTTCCTCGTCGAACACCACCGTGTCCACCCCACCCTCAGCGCATTCCTCGGCAAACTCACGCGCCTTGCCTGGGCCAATGAACGTCGCGGCATTAACTTTGTCGAGTCGCTGCGACCCGCGACCGACGATCTCACCGCCGGCCGTGCCAACCAGTTCCGCCAACTCCTCAAGCGATTCATCGATGCACCACGCGTCCTGCCCCTTGAGTTGCACTCCGACGATGAAGACCCGCTCGGTCTCGCGATTGATGATATCAACCAGTCCCCTCACGGTTTAATTGACTGCCAACTGCACGACTCGAATGACGTCGCCTGACTTAAGTTTGACGTCTCCCAACTTGGCCAACTGTTGCCAGCCGATCTTGAGCACCTTAGACGGCCGGATAATCTCAAAAACCTTTAAGCGGGGATCCATCTTCGCAGCCGTCAACGCCGCATTCAAGCTCATGTCATCAATGAACGGGATGGAGGACACGACACCGGTGGCGGCGTCAACAAACGTGACCGCACCGGCCCTGGTCAAGTCAATCAACGCCCGGCCGGAAGCTTTTCCCACGGAAACCGCCACAGTGCCGCCCGCCTTGATCGTAGCCACAGCGACCTTGCCAGTGGCCTTGCCTGCGACATTCACCGTGCCGGTGGCAAGGGAGGTGACTCCACCTGCGGTTTTCCGGGCAATTGTGCCACAGCCAGCCGCTAATATGGCACAAACCATCAGAACGGCGGCGTGCAACAGGTGGCCCCCTTGGCCAAGCGGCGTTCGCAATATCACTCGACGCAAAGTATCAAAAAATACCGACTTAACAAACAGCAGCTTCCAAAAAATGGAAAAACGATCAAGAATCTAAAGAAAACGCGAAAAGAGCATACGTGAGGAGAAAGCCACACGCCTCGCTAAATCCCAAATCATGATCAGGAGAGGCCCCTCATGATCGCCCAAGCCAACGTTCTCCCGGAAGTTGCCCTGATGCTCATGCGCTGAGCCTATAACTGCTGAAACCATCATTCGCCGCTGACCTACTCCCCCCTCAACGGTGGCATCCCTTTACTCAAGACGGCAAGTAGATCCAACACATCCTCACGGCTAAAGCTGTTGAGCAATCCAACCGGCATTGGCGAAAAATCGGAATCGTTTCGCGTAGCAATGGTGCTTCTTTGAATTTCGCGCGTGAACGTCGGGTGATACGGGTTGGAAGCGAGCAGCAGCGAATTATCCCGCTCCGCCACCAATCGCCCCGCAATCAACTCGCCTTGCTTGGTGGTGATGGCCACATTGCGGTACTTGTCATCGATCACCCGCGACGGCTCAAGGATCGATTCCAGTATCGCTCGGGCATCAAAACGCGCCCCAACCTCCGTCAAATCGGGACCGACAAACAAACCCTGATCACCAAACCTATGGCACGCCAGGCAGGCCGCAGCCTTGATGATACGCCGTCCATTGACCAAGTCGCGCTTGGTCAAGCCAGCCTCATGACCGGCAAAGTCCGCCATCGTCCATTGCCTCACCACAGGCCGCTTGGCCAAGCGCTCCGGCTCTGGCGACATCGGTTTTTCCTCCGGCGCAAACATCGCCGCGAACACCTCCCTCTCCCCCGGCGGCACGTTGGCCATGGCATCGGCGACGATGTACTTGAGGTACGTCTGGTAATGCTGTTCACCTCGAACCTCCGTCATTTTTTTTAGCCAAGCGAAGTAGGCCCGACGATGTGCTGTGGTCCATCCCGCGCTGATGTGCCGCATGTTGAAAAGATAAAACAAACGCTCCTCCGCCGACTTGGCATCGACGACATAGTTCAGCAAACCGGGGATAATCCCGGGCGCCTTCAGGTAGATCAGCAGCCGCGAAACCTCCATTCTCAGCTCCGGCGATTCCTCGGATGCAGTGACGATTTTTTTGATGATTGCCTCCTGCTCGCCGGCTTGACCATCGCCCATTCGCGTGAAGGCAAGCTGATACGCCCGCAACGCGACCAACTGCCACTGCGCGGCATGTCCCTCCCACGGGATATCATTGAGCCGTGCGAAAAGCTGCGACTGCACCCCGGCCTCCCCCATTCGCGCCAGCGCCATCAACGCAGTAAGCGCCTTTTTAGTGTCCGACTCCGTAAGTGCCGGAAGTTGCCACTGCTCGATCGCTTGATACTCGAGTGCGACACGGGCGGCGTGGCGAATCCACGGATCATCACTGGCAATATGTTCCCAAGCCAAGCCAACGCCCTCGATTGAACGCTGGCCATGGAACCGCTCGAGTCGGCGCCGCAAATCGCGCGCACGCTTGGCCTCGCTCGATGTCACTTGAGCAATCGCCGGCGTGCCACGATCACCGACGTAGCGCACGCGGTACAGGCCGGACTGGGTGCGGCGACCACCGGTCAGGAAATACATCGAGCCGTCCGGCCCAAAGTCCAGTCCGGTGACGTTGAGCGGCCGGCCGGTGACAAACTCCTCCGCCCGGCCGCGGTAACTCGCCCCCTCGGGGGTAAATTGCACTGTGAAAATTTTGCCGTAAGCCCAGTCGAGAATGAATAGTGCCTGTCGGTACGGCTCGGGAAAATTGCTGTCAGTGCCGAACGCGATCGCCGTCGGCGAGCCCAGTCCAATGTCAGTGTTGACTGGGACGCTGTCAGGGAAATAGGCCGGCCATTTGTCGGTACCCTGACGCCAACCATAGTCGCCGCCAGAGACTACATGGTTGACGCGCGTCGGCCGGTACCACGGCGAACCCTCGTCCCACTCCATGTCGGCGTCATAAACGAACAGTTCGCCGTCCGAATCAAACGCCAAGCCGTAAGGGTTGCGAAAGCCACCGGCAACCAACTCCCAGCGTTTGCCATCAAAATCGGTACGTATGACATGACCGGCTGGTGGGCGAATGCCTGAGTTGAACAGAACGCTATTCCAATCGCACGGCAGCAATTGGTCCTGTGCGAAGTTGCGATACGGAGAATTCGGCCCAGGCAAAAAACCCTCCGGCAACCGGACATCGTTCCCGTGTGCGAGGTAGATGAAACCGTCAGGGCCAAGTGCGATGGAATTACGACCATGGCCGACTCCGCCACCGGTTTTCCGCAGCAGCATCACCTCGTCGAACTGTTCGTCTCCTGTCGTGTCGCGCAGCCGGTAGAGGCCCTTCGAGTTGTTGGCGTTGACGTACAGACTGTCGTGCACCCAAAGCAGCCCTCGGCACTCGTTTAACTCGTTGTTGATCACCTCGACCTTGGCTCGACCCAAGAGCCGCTTGGGCAGCGTCAACCGCAGGATGCCCGGTCCCTCACGCCCGATCAGCAGACGGCCCAGCCCGTCGAACTCCAGGCTAACCCACGACCCCTCCCCCTCGGCGGCCGTGCGAAGCAATTCCACCTCGAAGCCGGGGATCGCGGTGACATGCCTCGCGGCCGTAGCTCGGCGCGTTTCGAGTGCCTCCTTCCATTGGTCATAGTCCACCCCGATTGGCCTTGAACGGCATCCGACCAATAACGCCAGCAGTGCCGACGCAGTGATGCTTAGAAACAGCCTCACTTGACAGGCATCCCAGCGGCGCGAAGCACCGTTTCCTGCACATTTAAATCGTGTTCGTAAGACCATGCCAACTTAGCCTCGCCGCGAATAACCTTGGCCAGATCGGCGAACTCGCCGTCGTAGCGGCCGCCGCGTCTGCCGGGAAGCTTCACAGTTTGCGTACCCTTTTTGTAGCCACCCCTAGCCTCGGCGAGACTCAGTTCCAGTTGATTCCCCGGCTCCATCGGTCGAATCTCAATCACCCCCCTGTCACCGGCGATCTGAAACCGGCGGCGCGGAAAACCGAACGAGTCCCGGTGGTTACACCTCACCGTCGCCGTCGCCGTCGCGTACTCAAGCACCGCCAACTGGTTGTCTGCCACGCCGTCATCCTGCGTTCGGCGGGTGAAAGCATGCACCTTGGCCGGCTTGCCCATCACGTGCAACACCGAGTCGATCAGGTGACAGGCCAGCTCAAACATCCCGCCACCGTCGTACCGCTCAAGTTCACGCCGCAGAGATCCCGAAGCCATCTTGCCCATCATCGCGTCAACCTCCATGATTTGCCCAAGCCAGCCGTCACGAACCGCACGGTACATGAATTGGAATGCTGGGTTGTAGCGCAACATATAGCCCATTTGAACGGTGACATCCTTGCGCTTGGCCAAGCGGAGCAGTTCTCTAAAGTCGCCCAGCATCGTACCGCCCGGTTTGTCGTGATGAATATGCAGCCCGGCGCCAACCGCGCGCTTGGCCGCCGCGACCAGGTGCGGCACCTCTGTCTCAATGGTCACCGCCTGCAGGCCGGGTGTCGCCAGCAGTTTTTCCTCCGACATTTGCCTCACGCCGCGATAGACACCGCTGCCGGGGATCGGCGAATTGGCCGCCTCGCGCGGCTGCGCCAAACCGACCAGTTCGAAGTCATCAGAGAGATTGCGGATCGCCGCCAACTTGCCGGAAGCATGGGCGTGTCCGCTGCCGATTTGGCCAATCTTGATTTTCGTCTTGACGCCCCTGGCAATGAGCGGCATCGCCAACGCGGCACCGGCGGAAGCTCGAATGAATTGTCTGCGCTGCACGCGCCGATTGGATGGGCATTCCCGGCCCAGTTACAAGTTATTACTTCAGTTCATCCGTTGAAACAATGCTCAACCGTCAGTAACTCGTTCGAGAGTCGGTGCCGTCGAGGTAGTTGACACGGCGGTGCACTTCGCCTTTGTCGAACTTGAGCTTGAGCTTGGAGGGATCGTATTTGTGGCCGATCTGATCGCGCAGATAGACAACGGTGTTGAAGGCCAGCATCACCTCCTGCTCAGTCTCGACGCTGTTAAGCACATCATACAGTGTCGGCATAGGATCGACGGCGTCAATGCCGCCGAGAAACTCTGCCGCACGCACCCGAACCATCGGATCGTTGTCATTGAGCAGCGGCATGGCGGCCTTGGCCAACGGCTTGGCCTGCTCGCCGAAACTGGCGCACACGGTCAACGCCCAGTAGCGGCGAAGATTGCCTTTAGAGCGCATCGCTTGGGCAAGTTTCCCACGCGCCTCGGTGAATGGCACCACTGCCAGGTCAGCGAGATCGGCAAGCCGACTGATCTGCTGCGCGTGTTCACGACCAAAAGCGACGCCATTATTGAGGGCATCGGTGACCATTCTGTTTTCAGGATAAAAACTGAGATCGTTGATCGACTTCACCCTGGCCTTAAGTCGCTCGCGCAGCTTAGCCAAACGCACAGCGTGCTTCGGATCAGTCGCAAGGTTGTTAACCTCGTGCGGGTCAGCGGTGAGATCAAACAACTGCTCAGCCGGTCGCCGCTCGAAAAACTGCTGCTGCGTAACGTCAAGCCGCTTGGCCCGGTACTCGTCACGCCAGTTATCATAGGCGAGTTGGCGATAGCGGTAGTTGTTTTGCAAACCGTCGGCATAATAGTTTTGGTAGTTGCGAATGTACTTCCAGTTGCCCTTACGAAGCGTTCGAACCATGTCATACTTCTCGTCAAACCGGTCGGCGTGACCGAACACCTCGTCGCGCTTGGCCAAGTCGGCAGCCGAGATATCCGCGCCGAGGAACGCGGTACCGTCGAGTTGCCGATGCGACTTGAGTCCGGCCAAATGCAGCACCGTTGGCCCAAAATCGATGAAGCTCACAAAGCCATCCGTACGACTACCACGCTTGTGATCCACAAGGTGTTTGAAATTCGCCGGAATGCGCACGACGAACGGCACATGCAAACCGCTCTCGTATGCGTAGCCCTTGCTGCGAGGCAACACACCGCCGTGATCGCCAAAGTAAAACACAAATGTATCCTCCAATAGTCCGTCCTCCTTGAGTTGGTTGACGATGCGCCCAACACGCCCGTCGATCACCGCCATGCGATCGAAGTAACGCGCCATCGTGTAACGGAAGATCGGCGTATCGGGAAAGTACGGCGGCAACTCGACCTCGCCTAACGGCGTGGTCGTTGGACTCTCCATCTGTTTCATCGGAAAGTGCAGTGAGCTTTCGTGCGAGTCGCCAAACGACTGCATGTGGAAGAATGGCATCGCCTTGTCCGGTCGATTGCGCCAACTCGCCTTGCGGGATGACATGTCCCATGCGAGTTTCATGTCCACCGCGATATTGTAGTCGGTCTTGGCGTTGTTCGTCGCGTAGTAACCGTGCTCACGCAGCGTCACGGACCACGGCCGAACGCCCGACGGCAAATGTGCCACTGCCGATTTTCGGTGGTACTGGAAACCGACACGCGGCGCGTGCATGCCGGTGGCCAGCGTCGTGCGCGCCACGGAACAAACCGGAGCAGCAGAGAAAGCGTGGTTGAAAGTCAAACCCTCAGCGGCCAGGCGCTCGATATTCGGCGTGACACCAAGCCTGTGGCCGTACAGTCGCAAATAGTGAACCGAGTTATCCTCGGAGACGATGAAAACAAAATTCGGCCGCTTGGCCGGTTCCGCCGCCTTGGCCAAGCCGGCCACAATGTAGACCGCCAGCAAGGCGGCTATCAGTCGGGAAGAGCGCATGGCCGGATTGAAAACCTAGCGCTTAGCCAATGGCAACACCAAAGCACCCGATTTGGGTTGTGTTTTGCTTTCGCTGACGGTAGCAATCCCGCCGCAACACGCGATCCATTTTCAAAAAACAGCAAATGGCCTACTTCCCGAAGATAAAAAAAATCAAGTACGAGGGACCGGACAGCAAGAATCCACTCGCATTCAAATGGTACAACGAACTCGAACTCGTCGAGGGCAAGCCCATGCGGGATCATCTGCGTTTCTCCGTTGTTTACTGGCACACTTTTCGCAACCCCCTGTCCGATCCGTTCGGTGTCGGCACCGCCCTGCGCCCATGGGATGATGGCAGCGAGTCGGTGAAGAACGCCCAAAAGCGGGTCAAGGTAGCCTTCGAGTTCATGGAAAAGCTCGGCACTCCGTACTACGCTTTCCACGATCGTGACGTCGCACCAGAAGGCAAAAGCCTAGCCTCCTCCAACAAGAATCTCGATGCCGTGGCCAAGGTGCTCAAGGCCGAACAGCAGCGCACCGGCATCAAGCTACTCTGGGGCACCGCCTGTTTGTTCGCCAACCCGCGCTACATGCACGGCGCAGCCACAAGCTGCAACGCCGATGCCTTCGCCTACGCTGCCGCGCAGGTAAAAAAAGCCATTGAAATAACCCACAAACTTGGTGGCGAAGGCTACACCTTTTGGGGTGGCCGGGAAGGTTACTCGACACTTTGGAACACCGACATCAAGCGCGAACTGGACCACTTGGGTGCGTTCCTCCACATGGCCGTGGAGCACAAAAAGAAAATTGGCTTCAGTGGCCAGTTCTACATCGAGCCCAAACCCAAGGAGCCGACCAAGCACCAGTACGACTCCGATGCCGCAGCCTGCCTAAACTTCCTCAGACAGTACAAGTTGACCAGCCATTTCAAGCTTAACCTCGAGACCAACCACGCCACACTGGCCGGGCATGAGATGCACCACGAACTCGAAGTCGCAGTCGCCGCCAATGCGCTTGGCAGCATGGACGCCAACACCGGCGACCCGATGCTCGGATGGGACACCGACCAGTTCCCTACCAGCGTTTACCTCACCGCTCAGTGCATGCTCTCGCTCCTAAAGATGGGAGGCTTTAAGACCGGCGGCGTGAATTTCGACGCCAAAGTGCGGCGCGAAAGCTACGAACCGGTGGATCTCTTTCACGCGCACATCGGCGGTATGGACGCATTCGCTCGGGGTCTCAAGATCGCGGCCGCCATCCGCGCCGACGGTCGCTTGGAGGAATTTGTAAAAAAACGTTACAGCTCATGGGACGTCGGCATCGGCAAAAAAATTGAGTCCGGTAATTCGAACTTTAAGTCCCTTGAGACCTACATTCTAAAGAAAGGTGAGGTCACAAAAAACGAGAGCGGTCGGCAGGAATTCCTTGAAAACCTCATCAACGAATTCATCTGAGGCGCAACGATATTTCAGACAAAAGGCGGCTCCAACGAGCCGCCTTTTTGTTAGCCAACCGTTTGACTAAAACTCACTCAGAGTCGCGAAGGAGGACGGGGAGGTTGACCCAATCGGCTATAAAACCGAGAGCACAAAACGTATATAATACTCTGAATAATCCTATGCGCTTTGATCATCCATGTTAGATCTCAACCGTACACCGCAAACGGATAAACGTCACGGTCGATTGCAGGAAGCGACCGGATGATTAACCGTACTAGGGCGGAATCGATGGCGCAGATGCCGCAGCTCATCATTTGTTCTTCTCCTTGAACTCGTTGACCATTTCAAGTGCGCGCAACATTTCGTCCGGCTTGATCTCGATGCCGACGTCAGACAGTGCTTTTTTGGCTTCGGCACTCTTATCATTGACGAGAGAAAACCAAAAGTAAGCCTGTTGCAGGTTTTTCATGCCGTATTGATCGCTTGCGAAGATGGTCCCCAGTTCGTACTGGGTTTTGGCTGATCCTTGTTCCGCGGCTTTATTCAACCAGATTAAACTTTTTTCGACGTCCTTTTCCAAATCCCTGCCCTTGAGATACCTTATACCCAGTATGTGTTGCATGATTGGGTACCCCGCTTCGGCTGCCTTCTTAGTCCAGAATACAGCCTTAGCCGGATTCTTCTCTACGCCATCCCCGTCATCATAACAGTTGGCGACATGGCCTTGTGAGCTATTATTTCCCTGTTCAGCAGCCTTAAGCCACCATTCAAAAGCCTTTACGGGATCCCTGTCCACGCCGGTTCCGTCCTCGTAGAGGTGCCCCAGTTGGTGTTGGGCCTCGATGTGCCCCTTCTCGGCGGCCTGGGTCATCCACTTGGCGGATTCCTCAACGTTTTTTTCTCCGCCTGTTCCGTCCTGAAACATCTTGGCGAGGTTTAACATTCCCTGCGGTTCCCCTTTCTCGGCGGATTTGCGGATCCATTGGCGAGCGAGCAGTTCGCTTTTTTCCAGGCCACCGACGCCCTTGACGTAGCAGCGTCCGAATTCGTTCATCGCCCTAGGGTGTCCCTTGTTGGCTGCCTTGCGAATCCACTGCACCATCCTGATCTGGCTTTTCTCCACCCCCAAACCGTCCGAATACAGTTTGGCAAGACGATGCATGGCTTCCGCGCTGCCTTGGTTGGCTGCCTTCTCCATCCACTCGAATGCCTTGGCTTCGTCCTTCTCCACGCCGGTTCCGGATAGGTAGCGCTGGGCCAAGGCTGCTTGTGCGTCGGTGCTGCCTTTTTTCGCCCAACCGAGGAGGATCTCGAAATTCACATTTTTCAGGTTTCCCCCCGTGGCGGGTTTTGTGTTTTTGGTGGTAGCGCATCCGGCAAGCAGGAGCAGCATTGTCGCTGCGGAGATGAGTTGTTTTTTCATGGTGTCACTTTTTGTTAAACAGGTCGCCTGAGAGCTTAGTTTTGTATTCCAATCCCCCAGAAAGCCCGGCGGCTGTCTTGAATTGTTCATTAAACTCGCTCGCTTTTTTCATCTGCTCAATGATGACCTTGGGTTCCAGATCCACGCTGATGTAGGTGATAAGTTTCTCGGCTTTTTCGCTCCGATCACCGGCCACGGTAGCCCAGAAGTAGGCCTTAGCCAGATTCCTCATCCCGCCCCAGGCCTTGAAATGGTACATGGCCAAATCCTCCTGGGCGGTGACATTGCCCTGGCGCGCGGCCATCTCCATAAATCGGGCTGCGCGAACCGGGTTCTTGTCTAGGTGTTCTCCCTTGATCAACATAACGTACATGTTGATCTGAGCCTGCAGATGTCCCGCCTCGGCTGCCTTGATTTTCCATCCCTCCATCTTCTCGAGATCCTTCTCCACTCCCCAGCCATTGAGATAGCTGATCGCGACCATATATTGTCCGTGAGATTCATTCTCTTTGGCTGCCATGAGAATCCACTTGAAGGCCTCTGACGGGTTCTTGTCTACGCCAAACTCACCGTCATGGTAGATGGCACCGAGGCGAACTTGAGCCTTGGGATTACCGTGTTGAGCCGAGGCACGACACCATTTCAACGCCCCCGATTCATCCACTTCCCCGCCTTGGCCCAGTGCGAGCAGGGTAGCGAGATCGTACATCGCGTCCCTGTTGCCGTTTCTTGCCGCCTTTAGACACCAGCACCTTGCCTGGGCATCATCCTTCCCGATCCCAACCCCATATCTATAGCACAGAGCCACCATGTTCTGGGCTCCGGCATGGCCCTGGTCCGCTGCCTTTTTTGACCAGTGAAAAATCTGTGCGTAGTTCTTTTCGACCCCGACGCCGCGGTAGTAAAGAGCGGCCAGATTCCACTGTGCCTCCGGGTCACCCGCTTTGGCCTCGTCCATGATGGATTGAACCGGTTCGGGTGGCTGGAATGCATCCTCCGATGTGTCGTGCTTTTGCAGGTTGGCACAACCCAACAGCCAGAACATGAGTACACTTGTGGCAAGGTGAAATTTCACGATCTCCCATCAGAGTAAGCCAGATCGGTGAGATTGTCTATGAGGTAATCCATCAGAATCGTTCCAGTCGGTAACCAGTACGATTGACCAAGCAATCCACACTGCACCAGAGGTTAGGTCAGGACCTCACTGGCGACACGGCCGTGGACGTCGGTGAGTCGGTATTGACGTCCCTGAAACTTGTACACAAGTTGCTCGTGGTCGATCCCCATCAGGTGGAGAATGGTGGCGTTAAGATCGTGAACATGCACCGGGTCACGGACGATGTTGTAAGAGTAGTCGTCCGTCTCCCCAAACGCGAAGCCGGGCTTCACTCCACCCCCTGCAAAGATATAGCTAAAGCAGCGCGGATGGTGGTCGCGTCCGGCATTTTTCTCCGGCGATTGGGCGTATATCGTCCGGCCAAATTCACCTCCCCAAACAATGAGCGTCTCATCAAGCAACCCGCGTTGCTTGAGGTCGGTGATCAATCCCGCAGTCGGATGATCCGTATCGCGGCACTGCCTCGGCATGTCGCGCGCAAGGTTTGAGTGATGGTCCCAGCCCATGTGAAACAGCTGAATGAAACGCACGTCGCGCTCGGCCAGTCGCCGCGCAAGAAGGCAATTGGCCGCAAATGAACCCGGCTTTTTTACATCAGGCCCGTAGAGTGTCATAATGTGTTCCGGCTCACCGGAGACATCGGTCAACTCGGGAACACTCGACTGCATTCGGAACGCCATCTCGTACTGGGCAATACGTGACAGGATTTCAGGATCACCCAGCGCATCGAACCGTTGGCGATTCAGCGCAGCCTGGTCTTGGAGCATATCCCGCCGCATTACGCGGTCGATGCCGTCTGGGTTTGAGAGATAATAAACCAGATCGCCACTGTTACGGAACTTCACCCCCGAATGCCGGGTCGGCAGAAAACCGGATGACCAGAGCCGACTGTACAACGGCTGGGCATCCCCGGAACCGCCGCGGGAGGTCATGACGATGTAGGTTGGCAAATCGCGGTTTATCGCGCCCAAACCATACGATACCCATGAGCCGATGCTCGGCCGGCCGGAGAGTTGAAATCCGGTCTGCAAAAACGTGATCGCTGGATCATGGTTAATCGCCTCAGAATGAACAGAGCGCACGACACACAACTCGTCCGCAACCCCACTGAGATTAGGCAACATTTCGCTCAACTCGAGTCCGCTCTGACCATGCGCGGCAAAGCGATACTTCGTCGGTTCGACCGGGAGCGTCTTTTGGTTTGCCGTCATGCCGGTTAATCGTTGTTTACCTCGAATCGAATCCGGCAGTTCCTGTCCCCGATATTTCTCCAGTTGCGGCTTGGGATCGAAGAGATCCATCTGAGCAGGACCACCGGATTGAAACAGGTAAATCACGCGCTTGACTTTGGGCGCAAAGTGCGTTTGGCCAAGCGAAGCGGCACCCGCAAGGGACCGGCCAAGCAGGCACCCCAGAGCCATGGCGCCCAACCCATTGGCTGAAGCCTGCAAGAAGGTCCGCCGGTTGAGGGTGGCCTGTTGCTGCCTGACGTTGGTGGAATGGCTTGGTTGGGGCATTACTTATTGATCAATTCGTCCAGATTCAAAATAATGTTGGCCACGGTTGTCAGGGCAGCAAGTTGTACCTGGGAAAACGTTCCGTCCAAGGGACTTTCCCCTTGAGCAAGCAGTTGTTCCGCAGCCTTGGGTTCTTCACGGAACCGGGCCAGGCGGCGTTGGTATCCGTCCGTTAATAACGCCAATTCGCCGCGCTCTGGCGATCGCGCGGTTGCCGCCCGGAACGCCCAGGCAATGCGTTCCTCGGTGGTGGTACCGTTCTCCATCATGCGTTCCGCAAATTTCCTAGAAGCCTCGACGTAGGTCACCTCGTTCATCAACGCAAGCGCCTGAAGCGGAGTGTTTGTGTGGACACGTTTCACCGTACAGACTTCACGGCTCGGAGCATCAAACAGGAGCATGCTCGGATGCGCCACGGTACGCCGGATGCGCGAGTAGAGGCTGCGTCGGTACAGTTTTTCGCCATGGTCCTGCTTGAATGTCCCGCGTTTTTCAACCTCCCTCCACAGTCCGGCCGGCTGATAGACCCACATGCTCGGCCCGCCGAGTTTCTCGACCATCAAACCGGAGAGGAACAGTGCCTGATCGCGCACCATCTCAGCGGCCAGACGTGTGCGAGGTCCCCGGCTCAGCAATCGGTTTTCGGGGTCCAACCGCAGTCGTTTCGCACTAGTGGCCGCGGTCTGCCGATAGGTCGTGCTCATCACCATCTGCTTGAGCAACCGCTTTGTATTCCACCCGTTCTCCACAAAGTCAACCGCCAGCCAATCGAGAAGATGTGGATGGCTCGGCCAATCGGTTTGTACCCCGAGATTCTCCGAGCTTTTAACAATGCCCGTGCCGAATAACTGTTCCCAAAGGCGATTCACAAGCACCCGCGCCGGCAGAGGATGCCTGCCGTCCATGAGCCAATTCGCCAAAGCCAGTCGGTTCATGGGCATGCCCCTGGGCACAGCCGAAAACGCCGACATCAAACCCGGTTTGACCTGATCGCCAGGGGCATCGTACTGGCCCCGCTGGAGAATGAACGCCTTGCGTGGCTTGTTGTCCCGCAGCACCATCACAAATGGATAATCCGCCTCAAGCCGCTCCAACTCAGCCTTGCGCCTGTCGGCGTCCTCTAAAGTTGCCTCGATCTCTTTTTTGCGCCGCTCATACCCGCTGTACCTGTAACGGATGCGCGGCTCAGCGCTCCCACGCAAGTTGTTGATGAAGCCCTTTTCGTCGAGGTTGTTGAACAGGGCAAACAACCGGTAAAACTCACGCTGGCTGATCGGGTCGTATTTGTGGTCATGGCAACGGGCGCAACTCAGTGTGAGCCCCATCCAGACAGAGCCCATCGTCTGCACACGATCAATGACATACTCAGTTCGCCACTCCTCGTCTAGCGCACCGCCCTCGGTGTTGATGCGGTGGTTGCGGTTAAACCCAGTCGCGAGCACCTGGCTCTCGGTTGCGTTCGGTAGCAAATCTCCGGCAAGTTGCTCCACGGTAAAGCGGTCGTAAGGCATGTTGCTGTTGAACGCCTCGATCACCCAGTTACGCCAGGGCCACTGACTGTTCTCCAGGTCGTTGTCGTATCCGTGGCTGTCACCGTATCGCGCGCCGTCAAGCCACCAGACAGCCATGCGTTCCCCAAAACGGGGTGACTCTAGCAAACGATTCACCACCCGCTCGTAGGCGTCCGGTTTTTTATCCCGCAAAAAACCGTCGATCTCACCCGGCGTTGGAGGTAGTCCGCTCAGGTCGAGTGCCACCCTCCGGATCAAGGTTTCACGGGATGCGAACCGCTGCGGTGTCAACCCCGCCTCGGTCATCCGCTTGAGGACAAAGCGGTCAATCTCCGTATGCCCCCAGTCGCTGGACCTTGGCAATTTTGGCTTCGAGGGAGGTTGAAATGCCCAATGTTTCTCGTAGACCGCCCCCTCGCTGATCCACCGCCTGAGAACGGCTTTTTCAGCATCGGTCAAGTCAATCTCTCCACGGGGAGGCATCACCTTGTCGAGGTTGGCTGAAAAAATCCGTTTCACGAGTTCGCTGGCATCGGGCTGACCCGGCACAACTGCATGAACCCCGTCACGCTCCGCATAAGCTGATGCCATCTCGTCAAGACGCAGGCCGGCCTTGCGCTTGGCCTGGTCCGAGCCGTGACAGGCTAAACATTTGTCGGCCAAAATCGGTAACACATCCCGGTTATAATTCACCGCCGCCTGGCCAAGCGAAACCCAAGCAAAATACAAAGCAATAAAGAATCCACGGATCATACCCTATGCACACACGCACACGAAAACTGCTGAAACAGTGCCGAAACGGAAAATAACCACGACAAAAAACTACAGACCAAGCCAACGGGATGATTCATGATGCCGGCGCATCATCCGGCCCGCGCTTCCGAGCGGCAAGGAAAACCAACGCGCCTAGCTAGGCGAGGCCAAATTGGTAGTTTGCCGGGCCAGGAATTCGAGGATAGGTTCGTTGCGTGAAGCAACCTGTAGACCATCTTGTAACCTGTTCATGCATATGCTGAACCAAACGGGCCTCGAGACTGAATCCTTCGTCGTCAGTATGGATAATCTCACACTCTCAATAATAAAATGAAGAAAACAACCCTCAACAAAACCAATTGCATCGGACTCGTAACGCTTGGCCTGCTCGCCGCGACACTTCCGCTTGGCCAAACGCATGCAGATCAATTTGAGGAGGCCAAGCCGAACAACTGGCATCACTGGCGCGGACCAGATGCCAACGGCGTCTCCACCACCGCCAAGCCTCCCGTCCAATGGAGCCCAATCGACAACATCCAGTGGAAAATTCCCATCGAAGGCAACGGCAGCTCCACACCTATCATCTGGGGCAACAAACTGTTCATTCTCAGTGCAATTAACACCGGCGAAGTGGACCCGACCCTGCCCAAGCCGGAAGATCAGCCCAAACGCGTCTTCGGCATCACCCACCCCAACACATCCTATGAATTAGTCGTCATTTGCCTAGATCGCAACACTGGCAAAGTGCTCTGGCGTCAACTCGCCACAAAACTCATTCCACACGAAGGAGCACACGGCGACAACAACTTCGCTTCCGCCTCACCGACCACCGATGGCGAACGCCTTTACTGCTGGTTCGGTTCAGCCGGTCTGTTCTGTTTCGATCTGGATGGAAACAAACTTTGGGAGCGCAACCTTGGAAAAGTCAAAATGGGAGCCAGCCTCGGCGAAGGCTGCTCGCCCGTGGTACATGACGGTAAAATTGTCATCGTCCGCGATCACTCCCGACAATCCTCCATCGAGGTTCTCAACGCCAACAACGGCAGATCGCTCTGGAAGGTTGAACGCCACGAAAAAAACGCATGGGCCACCCCAGCCATTGTTGCGCACAGAGGCAAAACACAAGTCATCACCACCGCTTCCGGCAAAGTTCGCAGCTACGATCTGGACACCGGCAAGGTGATCTGGAAATGCGCCGGCCTCACCGGCAACGCCATTCCGTGCCCGGTCATCGAAGACGACACCGTTTATTGCATGACTGGCTACAAAGGCTACTCCTTGATGGCCATCGCGCTGAATGCCAAGGGCGACATCACCGGTTCCGATAAAATCCTCTGGACCAAGCGTCGCGGCACACCTTACGTCCCCTCCCCGATCCTGTACGATGGCTTGCTCTACTTCACCCAATCCAACCAGGCCCTTCTCTCCTGCGTGAACGCCAAGAGCGGCAAAACCTACATCGACCGCACACGCCTCAAGGGCCTCACCAACGTTTATGCATCGCCCGTCGGGGCGGACGGCCGAATCTATCTGAACGATCGCAGCGGCTTGACACTCGTCCTCAAACGCTCCAGCGAACTCAAGGTCATCGCCAAAAACGAACTCGGCGAACAAATCGTTTCCTCACCCGCACTTGCCGATAATCAACTCTTTCTAAGGGGCCGCACCCACCTCTACAGCATCACCCAGGAAAAGAATTTGAATTAAGCACATCGCTTTGTGGATCCACCCAAAAAGTCAAGCTGGACGGGTGGATTGCAGCGCGGCGGCGAAGTGGGTGGTAAACTCGTCGATGTCGGCTTCGGTGTGGGCGAGGGAGAGGTAAAGTTTTGTGCCCATTGGATTAAGGAACACTCCTCGGCGGAGCAGTTCAAACATCACGGCTCGGCCACGGTCGCGGTCGGAGGCGAGCCAGTCGCGATGACTTTGCACCGGGCGATCAAGAAATGCCGCCTGCGCCAGCGGTCCGTCGCCGAGCACATGAGCTACATCGCCCGCCTGGTCAAGCGCTTGGCCAAGGCGCTCCCGCAGCAACCGCCCCATCGTATGCAGTCGGTCATAAACGCCCGGCTGACTGAATACATCGACCGCCACCAGAGCCGCCGCTGAGGAGACCGGGTTGCCGCCGGTCGTCGAAGCGGACCAAGCGTAGTTCGGCCCGGGCAGACGGTGCTCATTCACTGCGTCCATAACGCCAACCCGCCCCCCGAACGCACCGATCGGGAACCCACCGCCCAACCCCTTGCCGTAGGCAACCAGATCAGGTGAAACCCCGTAATATTCCTGAGCGCCGCCCAGAGCCAGACGAAAGCCGGTAACCACTTCGTCAAATACCAGCACAATGCCCAGCTTGGCCGTAATCTCACGCAGCCCCTTCAAAAATCCGTCCACCGGAGGGATGCAACGATGCAGCGGTTCGACGATCACGGCAGCCAGATCAGCGGCGTACTCGGACAGAATCTTCCGCGTCGCGGCAAGATCGTTATATGGAGCAACCAACACATCGCGCTCGACCCACGGTGCGCCGGTGCCGGAGGAATCCGATTGAGGCAAATCGGGCGGATCGCTCCCGACCAAGCTTGTCACACCTTCGGGATGTTGACCGTGGTACGCGCCCTCAAACTTCAGAATCTTCTGTCGGCCGGTTGCCGCCCGTGCCGTTCGCAGGCAAAGCATCGTCGCCTCGGTGCCGCTGGCCACAAACCGGATGCGCTCCACGCACGAGCTGAGGTCGGCAATGCGCTCGGCGAGCTCGACCATTGGCCGGTTGACAGCGGCGAAGTTGGCGCCCTTGGACGCTGCAGCTGCAGCTGCCTCAAGCACTTTCGGATGCGCGTGGCCCACGAGCGCTGCGCCCCATGCCATCGTCATATCGAGATACTCACGTCCGTCGGTATCCCACACGCGACAGCCCTGCCCTCGCTCCAACACAGGCGCATCGCCCTCCGGGATACCGTATTCACCATTCGAGCCGCCGGGGAAAAACTGGAGAGCACGGTCACGAAAATTCTCGGGTGAGTTCATTGTGAAGCGTGTCAAAGGCCAAGCCGCTTGGCCAAGTTTTCGGCGACGTCCTCAACCACAGCATCGGAACCGCACGACTTGACACCGTCGGTCATCATCGTAAGGCAGAACGGACAGCCGACAGCGACCGTTCCAGCGTCGGTCTCCACCGCCTCGCGCGCGCGCAGCACGGATACCCGTTGATCGGCCTCCTCCTCCATCCACATCCGTCCGCCACCGGCGCCGCAGCAGAAAGTTCTTTCGCGGTGGCGCTGCATTTCGATCACGCCATTACCGAGCAGATCGCGTGGTGCCTGATGCACGCCATTGATGCGTGCGAGGTAACATGGGTCATGATAGGTCACCGACCCACTGTCCGGAGCCGCGGTGAGTTTTCCAGCGTCGATCAGTTGCTGCAGGAACTCGGTGTGATGAGTTACCTCAAACGAGTCACCAAACTGAGGGTAGTCATTCGTAAACGAATTGAGACAATGCGGGCATTGGGTGAGTATTTTTCGAGTACTGTGCTGCTTTAGTGTCACATGATTTTTCTCGGCCAATTCCTGAAACAAAAACTCGTCTCCAAGCCGCCGGGCTGAGTCGCCGGTGCAGCATTCGTCCGGCCCGAGCACGGCAAAGTTCACTCCGGCCTTAATCAGCAGCTTGGCGATGGCGCGAGTGACCTTCTGCGCGCGACGATCAAATGACCCGGCGCAGCCGATCCACCACAGGACTTCGAAGTCGGGATTGTCACCAACCAACGGTATGTCAAGGCCTTCCGACCAAGCCAGGCGCTCGGCCTGCGGGAAGCCCCACGGGTTGCCCTTGGTTTGCATCTGCCGGAGCGAGTTGGAAGCGGAACCGGCCAGTGCTCCCTCGGCGGCGCGGTCGCGGCGCAGATCGAACAATAGGCCAAGCGGATCGACCCGCACTGGGCAAGCAGTCACGCAGGCACTGCATGAAGTGCACGACCAGACCGTCTCGGCCTGGATGGTGTCACCGTGCAGAGCGACTGCTTGACCAATCGATGTCACCTGCATCAGTCGCTTCAAATCCTGCACAACTGCTTTGGGCGAAAGCAGTTTGCCAGAGGCGAAGGCCGGGCAGGCATCCTGACAACGGCCACACTCGACGCAGGCGTCGAGACTCAAAAGTTGTTGCCGGTCGAGGTGCACGATCTCGGAAACGCCTACCAAACCAGTTTCCTCGACCTCCTCAATTGTCACCGGTTTCAGTTGACCAAGCGACGGGGTGGCAAAAAACAAGTTCGCCGGGCCGGTGATAAAATGCAGTAGCCGCGTGAAGGGAATCATCGCGAAAAATCCGAATACCATCAACGAATGCATCCACCACACGGCCAAATGCGCCGACCGACTCGTCGGCTCGCTCATCCCACTGAAGATCTTGGCCAAACCGGCACCGACCGGCGAACACCACAACGCCAATCCCTCCGGCCTGTCCCAAACGATACGCAGCCCCTCGACGAAGTAGCCGGTCACGCCAATGCCGAAGAACAGGCCTAGCGCCGCCCAATCGCTTGCACGATGACCAAGGCTACTCGGCCGACGCATCCGTCGCCAC
>Ga0163108_10000648_pt1 | contig 25830 bp, 17 predicted proteins | sample Fk1155metaG_FD_109644 | JGI IMG/M metagenome (GOLD analysis project Ga0163108, IMG submission 109644) | Marine microbial communities from the Central Pacific Ocean - Fk160115 155m metaG | ecosystem: Environmental > Aquatic > Marine > Oceanic > Photic zone | place: The Central Pacific Ocean...
AAACTCGCCGCTGATCTCCAGGCGCCCGGCCACCGGACTCCGCCAGCCGATCACGATCGCGTGATCCGGCCCCGGGGCGATCACTGTCTCCCCGGCCTGGAAATGGATCCCGACGTTCTGCGGGGCCGTGTAACGACCGGCAAACGGTGCCAGGGCCGGGCCGAGCTTGAAGGTCCAGGCCTGCAGCGGTGCGGCGAACAGCCTGTCACCACGCTGCGTCAACAACGCGTAGCGACCATCCCGCAGCCATCGACGCGTGCCGACCGGACCCTTCGATCGCGTGGTTCTCAGCAAGTGCCAGACCGAATCGAATCCCAGCAGGTCGGCCTGGGGATTGTTCGAGCCGGGCTGGGTCTTCAGATCCTGCTGAAAATCCCAGGTCACCCGCCCCGGCCTGGCGGTCGGTTGCTTTTTCTGTCGGCCCGGATTTTTCCCGCTGCCCGGCTCATCGGCAAACAGCCCGCCGGCAGCCAGCATCACGATCGTGCAACACCGGGCCACAACTTGCAGACGCGTTCTCATCACGCCATTGTACTTGAAGCACATTCTCCACGAACACCGCCACCGACTCACTTCAGGGGAATCACCACGATGCCAACCGGTTCGCCCAGCACTCCCACCGCCGCAATCTCCCGCCGCCACTTCCTGCAGGCCACCGCGATCGCCGCCGGGACCGGACTGGCCGTCGCCAGGCCCAAGGCCGGGCCGAAAGTCCGAACGGTGCTGGGCCCGGTCGACGCCGACACACTGGGTGTCACGTTGATGCACGAGCATGCTCCGGTGATCGACTGGGCCGAGTTGTTCGAATTGCCGCCGGCACCGATCGCCCCGGTCCGCAAACAGATGCTCGACACGTCGATCCGCCTGCTCGAACGGTTCCACAAGACTCTCGGCAAGGGACAGGGCCCGGGTGCGATCGTCGAGTGCACCCCGATCCGCGTGGGACGCTACCCGCGGTTGCTGGTCGACCTGGCCCGGCGAACAAAAGTCCACGTGATCGCCTGCACCGGGTTCTGGTGCGAGGCGATGGCGCCTCAACATCCCTGGGCCATCGCCCTGGGCCAGAAAAAGAACGGGGTCCGCAAGATCGCCGACCTCTACATCCGGGAAATCACCCGTGGAATGGAAGATCCCCACGGGGAATGGGGCAAGAAGTTCACGAAGATCCCCGTCGGGATCATCAAGTGCGCCACGAGCACCTATCTCCGCCCCAGCGAAAGGCGATGCCACGAGGCGGCGGCGATCGCCAGCCGGGCGACGGGTTGCCCGATCACGACCCATACGACCGACGGCGGCGGCCTGGAAGAAGCCCAGTTGTTCCTCAAGCGGGGAGTCGATCCCGGCAGGGTGATCATCGGTCACCAGGGAAATCTTGATGATCGCACCGAGTTGGAATCCCACGAGTATCACCGACGGCTGGTGGGAATGGGCTGCAACGTCCAGTTCGACCGCGTCGGTCATGCCGAGAAGTACGGGAACGAGAAGATTGCCCGACAGGTCAAGGCCCTGGTCGATTCGGGCCACGTCAAGCAGGTCTTCTTCAGCCACGACAACGGACCCTACTTCAACAACGACTACGCCGGCACGAAGGGTTCCGGCAGTGACTGGAAAATTACGCAAAGCGATTACACGGTCGTCACCACGGGCCTGGTCAAGGCGATGAAGACCCAGGGAATCTCCGACAGCAACATCCAGGCGATGCTGGTCAGCAACCCGCGACGCGTGCTGGCCTTCTGATCGAATGCCACTGATTCCCATCGAGTCGATTGACGACCCGCGGATCGAGATCTACCGCAACCTGCGGTGGACCAACCGGACCCGCGACCTGGGGATGATGGTTGCCGAAAGCCTGCGGGTGGCGCGACGGCTGGTCGAAAGCGACTGCGAAACCGTCACGCTGCTGATCAGCGACCGCAAGGTCGACAAGTTCTCCGGGTGGTTGCCGCCGGAAGTCCCCGTCTACGTGATCGAACACGACCAGGCCACGCAGCTGGTTGGTTTCGATTTCCATTCCGGGGTCCTCGCCTGCGGCCTGCGGCCCCCCTCCCCGTCGCTGACTGAACTGGTTGATCCCGACGTGGCGGTCCAGACACTGGTCGCCTGTCCGCGGATCAGCGATGCCGAAAACCTGGGCGTGATCATCCGCCTGGCGAACGCCTTCGGAGTGGACGGGCTGATCGTCGGTCGCGGCACCGCCGACCCCTTCTCGCGACGGACCCTGCGGGTCTCGACCGGATCGGCCCTCGAGTTGCCCATCCGTCAAAGCCAGGACCTGGAAGCTGACCTTTCGAGCCTGCAGGCCGAATACGAATTCGAGATCGCAGCGGCCGTCATCGATGAGCGATCGATCCCGATCTCTGCCGTTCAACGACCCCGACGACTGATCCTGGTACTCGGCAACGAAACCCACGGGATCGATGATTCACTGGAAGCAATCTGCGATCACCGCTGGACCATCCCGATGACCGACCGTGTCGAGTCGATCAACGTGGCCGCTGCCGCCGGGATCTTCTTCCACAAGTTCCACGAACAATCCACCTCACTCGAGCAACAGAACAACAATGTCCTCGACAACAGTCCTTCCACTTGAAGACATTCTCCCCGGCCTCGAACCCCGACTCGAGCAACTGGTCATCAATGAACGATTGCCGGGGCTGATGGTCGGCATCGTGATCGACCAGGACCTGGCATGGTCACAGGGTTTCGGGACGCGGGACCTGGCAACCGGTGAACCGGCCGACCGTCACACCCTGCACCGTGTCGCCTCGATCACCAAGACGCTGACCACCACCGCGATCCTGCAATTGCGAGATCGCCGGCTATTGGCTCTCGACGACCCGTTGACCGGGCACCTGCCCGAGTTTTCCCAGGCCCGGGCGGTGGAGGGGAGCCACGAACAGGTCACGCTCCGCCGGTTGCTGACACACCGGTCCGGACTGGTCACCGAGACCCCGCTGCCGACCTGGACCTCCTCGGAATTCCCCTCGCGCGAACAGATTCTCGCCGCGCTGCCGGAAACGGAAATCGTGCTCCCGGCCGACCACGCCTTCAAGTACTCCAATCTCGCCTTCGGCCTGCTTGGCGAAGTGATCGCGAGAATCTCGGGACAGTCTTACTTCGAGTACGTCCAGCAGCACATCCTCGAACCGCTGGGGATGACCGACAGCGTTTACGAGTTGACCGATGACACCCGCCAATCGATGGCCATCGGCTACTCGCCGGAACTCTTTCGAGACGAGACCACTCCGGCGGCGTATGTCAGCCTGGGCGGCGTTGCGGCCTGCGGTGGACTGCACTCGAACGTGGCCGATCTGGCCCGCTGGATCGCGTTTCAGTTTCGTACACGGCCGCAGGACGGCACCGCCGATGCCGTGCTCGCACCGACCACGCTCGACGAATTCCACCAGCCGCAGTATTCCGAACCCGACTGGTCCGCCGCCCAGTGCCTGGGATGGCGTTCGTTGCGGGTCGGCAACAACGTCTACCACGGCCACGGCGGGGGTATCTTCGGATTTTCTTCCCAGGTCCTGTTCTCGAAACAGCACCGGATCGGGGCAATCGCCCTGGCCAACCTCTGGCCGTATCCAATGATCCAGTCGGTGACCGTGCAGATTCTCGAACGACTGCTCGGCAACCCCGATCCACCACCACTCTCGTCTCCTCCTGCAGTCCCCAACACCCATCCGATCACCCGGCCGTGTGTCCCCGGCGACGACGATCCGACATCACTGCTGGCCGGGCTCTACGTGGCCGACCCGGGCGTCCCGGTTCACATCGAGTCCCGCGGCGGCCACCTGCGACTGGTTCTCTCGCCGCTTTGGCCCTACCCGCTTCACGCCGGCGGTGTTCTTGAACCGACCGACAAGGCCCTGGTCTTCCGGGTCCGCGGTGGGCGTGGCGCGGGTGAACTGGCCGTCTTCGAATCCGGCGAAGACCGGTCACCGACGCGATTCACTCTGGGGGGATTCCTCTACCGCAGGGTGATGGCCTAGGCCGGACACCGTTGGTCGCTGTTGATCGACACGTCCGTGGACCGATATCATGAGCGTGCCGCCTTTCCCGGGGTCCGGATGATGATCAGCGTTCTCGGAAATCGAAAACAGACCTGCGACGGCCTGACACGTCGCGACGCGCTCACCGCCGGCGGCCTGTCGCTGCTGGGGGCCTCGCTCCCGGACCTGCTGGCCGCCGAATCGGCCCAGGGCGGCCCGGGCCGGAACTCGACTTTCCCTGGGAACGGACCGGCGAAAAACGTGATCCTGGTCTACCTGTTCGGCGGGCCGCCGCTGCACGACACGTTCGACCCCAAGTTCCAGGCGCCAAAAGAAATCCGCGGCGAGTTCGGTGCAACGGCAACCGATGTGCCCGGCGTTCACTTCTGTGAATTGCTTCCGCAGGTCTCCCGTTGGATGGGTCGCTCGACCCTGATTCGTTCGGCACGCCACCACACCAACGATCATTCGGCCGGGCTGCTTTACACGATGACAGGCAAGCCAGCCGCGAAGGTCCAGCCCAGCGTACCGATCCTGCCCACGCAGGCCCCGAGCATGAACTCGGTCATCGAGTACCTCTCGCGGCACGAGCACCGCGAGTTGCCGGCATCGGTCTGGATGCCCTGCTACACCGGTTGGGGCCAGAACTCGATCCGTCCCGGCCTATACGGCGGATTTCTGGGCCGACGTTTCGACCCGTTCATCACCAAGTGCAAGGTGCACAGCGACAAACCGGCCAAGTACGCTCATCCGGAACGTACCCTGGGTCGCGTCCTGCTGCCCGATGTCACGCTGCCCGAGCAATTGACGCTCGATCGTCTCGAACGACGTCGCAGCCTCTCCGAGCAATTCTCCCGGGAAGTCAACCGCCTCGAGCGCACCGGTGCCGTCGAGGCCTTCGATCGCAACCATCGCCGGGCCTATGACCTGCTGACATCGACGAACCGTCCCAACAGTCCCTGGCGGGCATTCGACGTCTCGGGCGAACCCACGGCCCTGCAAACGCGTTACGGCAACAACCTCTATGGCCACTCGATGCTGACCGCCCGCCGACTGGTCGAGGCGGGTGTGCGATTCGTGACGGTGACCTGGGAAGTCTTCGAGACGGCCAAGATCGACCTGGACGGCTGGGACACGCACCAGCGAAATTTCCATATCCTTCGTGACCACCGCCTGCCCGTCTTCGACCAGGCCTACTCGGCCCTCTGCAAGGATCTCGACGACCGGGGCCTGCTCGACGAGACCTTGCTGCTGGTGATGGGGGAGATGGGCCGGACACCAAAGGTCAACAGCCGCGGAGGCCGCGACCACTGGTCGTTCTGCAGCAACATCCTGATGACCGGAGCCGGCGTGAAGCAGGGGTATGTCCACGGCCATTCCGACAAGATCGGCGCCTACCCAGCCGATCGCCCCGTGGGTCCGGAAGCCTTGATCGCGACCGTCTATGCGGCGATGGGACTGGACACGACCATGTCGATCCACGATCCCTCCAACCGCCCCCACCCGATCGCTCAACGCGGCAACCCCGTCGCCGACATTCTTGCCTGACGGCCGACCGGCGTGTCGATATCCCCGAAGAAACTCACCCTCGAGAAACATCATGGAACATCGTGTCCTCGGCTCCAGCGGCCTGCTTGTCTCCCCGATCTGCCTGGGCACGATGACCTTCGGCACTCCTGTTGCCGAGGCCGATGCGATCCGGTTGGTCCACGAGTCGATTGACCAGGGCGTCAATTTCATCGACACGGCCAACTGCTACGAAGGCTACGACCGTGTCCTGGGCAGCACCGGCGGTGTCGCCGAAGAGATCACCGGCAAGGCGATCGCCGATCGCCGCGACCGGGTGGTGTTGGCGACGAAGGTCGGTGCCCCGCTGGGTCCCGGGCCCCAGGACCGAGGACTCTCGCCACTGCACATCCAGCGCGAGATCGAAGCGAGCCTGCGACGATTGGGCACCGACGTGATCGACCTCTACATCATCCACTGGCCCGACCGCCAGACCCCGCTGGAGGCCACGCTCGAAGCCCTCGACCGTGTCGTCCGCCAGGGCAAGGCCCGCTACGTCGGTATCTCGAACCACTCGGCCGCCCAACTGTGCCGACTGCTGTGGCTGTCGGAGAAACACGGTTGGCCACGACCGGTCTCCTCGCAGATCCCTTTCAGTTTTCTTCGTCGCGATTTCCAGTACGACCTGCCGTTCTGCGAGGAATTCTCGATCGGGGTCACGCCCTACCAGTCGTTGCAGGGAGGATTGCTGACGGGCAAGTACCGGCGGGATCAAGAGGCCCCGACCGGATCGCGAGCGGCCGAAAAACCCGAGTGGGTCTGGGAACGAAACGACTCGCTGTATGACACGCTCGAGGCACTGGAGGCCCTGGCTGCCGAGATCGACACCACACCGGCTCGTTATGCCCTGGCCTGGACACTGGCCCAGCCGGCGATGTCGTCGCTGGTCGTCGGGGCCAAGCACTCCGAGCAGGTGGCCGACGCGGTCGCGGCAACCGAGATCGAGATCCCGGCCGAGCACTTTGCCCGGATCGACGAAATCGTCCCACCACCATGGCACCAGTCGGATCCGATCCGCTAGGCCTCGGCCAGTGCCGACCTGTTTGCCTGCTGCTCGTTCTCCAACCAGGCCGGCAGCGCCGCGGCGTAATCGTAAGCCTGCTGGATCATGTCCACGCCGACCCGTTGCCGCCAGGCCTCGGTCAAGCGTTCGACCACCGGACCACGTTGCCCGTCTCCAACGACCTGGCCTTCGAATGATCGGCCATGAACGATGCAGTACGACGTCGACGTGCAGAAAATCTCGTCGGCCTGCAGCGCCTCGTACCGACCCAGATTTCGCTCGACCAGCGGGATTCCTTCCTCCGCCGCCAGCTCCAGGACCGTCGCCCGGCTGACCCCCTGGAGAATGTTCCTGGGTTCGGGTGTCGAGATCGCGCCCTCGTGAACCAGGAAGATATTCCAGCCCGGCCCCTCGGCCATGAACCCGTCGGGGTCAAACATCACCGGCCAGGACCCCTCGCCGATCCGCTGGCCCTGCAGTTCGGCCAGCTTGTAGTGCATCCGGCTGCGGGTCTTGGCCTTGGCATCGATCAGGTGGGCCGGAAGTGCCTGCTGTGCGGGAACGACGATGTCGACCCCCCGGGTGTACTTCTCCGCGAAGGGGCCCATGTGGGTGATCAATGGCCAGGTACTGATCGTGACCGTCGGCTTGACGCCCTCCGGCCACAAGGACCCGTAGACGGGAAGCGGACCGCGTGAGACATCATGCATGATCCACCAGTCCATGCCCTCCTCTTCAGTCGCCTGGTTCTTCTCGAGCGTCAACTGCGTCTGTTCCTCCATCTCGTCGATGGTCAAGCCGCAGTCAATCTCGAGCAGGCGCAGCGAGCCGTACAGGCGTTCCAGGTGCTCGCGGAGCTTGAAAGACCGGCCATCGAAGGTCCGTGTCATCTCGAAGGCCATGTCACCATACATCAGTGCACAGTCGAAGATCGAGACGCGTGCCTCGCGTTCTGGAACAAACTCGCCGCTGAAGTACACGACACGTCCGGCCATGGCTTGGTCTCCAAGTGTTGTTGGTCACGCTGGGGATTGTCTTCAGAACGACTTGATGACGGTTCCCCCGTCGACGGTAATGGCGGTCCCGGTGATATAACTGCCCGCCTCGCTGCCCAGCAGCAGCGCCGAGCCAACCAGTTCCCTCGGGTCGCCCCAGCGGCCCAGGGCGGTTCGCTCGGCGAAGAAGGCCACCTGGTCCTCGGTCAGCACGCTCCGGGGCAGATCGGTCAGGAAGGGACCCGGACAGATCGTGTTGACGGTGATCCCGGTGCTTCCCAGGTCCAACGCGCTGGCACGCGTCAGTCCCAGCAAGCCGCTCTTGGTTGCCGAGTAGGCATTGCGGCCCTCCTTGCTGACCAGTCCCATGATCGAGGAAATATGGATCACGCGTCCCCAGCCGCGGTCCTTCATCTGCGGCACCAACTCGCGGGTCAGTGCCATGCAACTGCTGAGGTTGAGCTCGATGATCCGGTCCCAGTTCTCGTCGGTGATCGCATCGATCTCCTCGGGAACATTCGACCCCGCGTTGTTGACCAGGACATCAACGCGTCCCATTTCCGCCAGGGCCGTCTCGGCGAGTCGCTTGACGGCCTCCCGGTCGGTCATGTCGGCAACGACGGTCAGGCCGCGGATATCGAGTCCATCACTGATCTCGGCCAGGGCGGCATCCAGTTCGTCCTGGTGGCGGCTGGAAATCACCACGTCGGCACCGGCCTCGGCAAATCCACGGGCCATCGCCAGGCCCAAACCCTTGCTGCCACCGGTCACCAGGGCCACGCGGCCACTCAAATCGAAAATCGTCCCTTTCATCGAGTTCTCCATCTCCTGTCTCTCTACGCTTGAAGTCCCGGTTGTTCTTGGCGAGAGTGAGCATACTCGGAGCGGGCCACAACAGCCAACTCACGTCGGGCCGATCGGCCCGATCGGCCCGATCTGTCCCGCGGAAGGAGACCTACCGATGGCTGCACGGATCAACTGGTACTACCAACGCAAGGGCTGAACCAGCTGCGTCAAAGCGCAGGGGTTCCTTGCCAAGATCGATGCCCAGATCGGCGAGCAGGTCGATGCTCGCCAGGATACCTACGACGCCCGCCGCGCGGCGACGCTGGCCCGCGAGGCGAACCACCTGTACGTGGCCCGTGGCAAGTCCTTCCGGCACGTCAACATGAAGTCCGAGCGGCTGAGCAACCAGGAACTGACCGACCTGATCACCGGCCGCAGTGGAACGCTGAGAGCACCGGCGATCTGCCGCGGCAAGACACTCATCGTCGGTTACAGCGACGCGTTGTACGAGAAGCTGTTCGTGTAGCCGGGACTACTCGTCGTCGAGTTGGTCGTAGAGTGGCAGGTGGCGGTAGTAGACCTCCAGGACCAGCAGCTTCATCGCGGTCGCGTAAATCCGCCCACCCTGGTTCTCCCAGTTGTCGGCCGGATCCCAGGTGCCGGCCATCTGCCCCGACGTCTTCTGCGTACTGACCAGTTGCTTGCGGAGCGGCTCGTTCCACGCTTCCCAGTATTTCCCCTGCATGTGGTACATGACCTGGGTGGCGTAGTACCAGTAGTAGGAGGAGTTTTTCTGGTTGGAACGGGGGAGGTTCTTCAACAGGTAGTCGGCCCCGGCCCGCATCCTCGGGTCGTTTCGATCGACACCCATGAACTGCAGGCACAACAGGCCCTCGGCGGTCATCGACGGACGAACACTGCTGTTGGTGTAACCGAACTGTCCCCCGACCGGCTTGTTGCCTTCGACACGTTTCAGCCATTTGTCGAGCAATGCGATCGATCGGGGGGGAATCGTCAGGCCCGCCATTTCACCACTTTTCAACGCCATCATCTGCCACCCGACAACCGAGGTGTCGCCGGCTTCTCCCGGACGATACCGCCACCCGCCGGTGCTCTGGTTCTGCGCCTTGACGATGAAATCCAGCGACTTTTCCGCGGCGGGCTTCAACTTCGGGTCCTCGGTCATCCCGTAGGCTTCGCACAACGCAATCGCGGCAATTCCGTGGCTGTACATCTGGGCGTGCGCCGAGTCGCCGGTACTGAGCAGGTCGCCGTTGGCTTTTTGTTGCGACGCGAGCCAGTTGACTCCTTTTTCGACCACCTGCTGGAAGCGGCCCGAACGGTGGGTGTGACCGGCAGCCAGGAAGGGCAGCAGGGCCATGCCCGTCGCCGCGGTATTGGAGTGGACCCGGCCGGCACCCGAGCAATTGGGGTGCTTGCCCTTGCACTGCGTCTGGAACTGGTTGAGGCTCCAGTGGCCATTCTTGTCCTGGTGGGCAGCCAGCCAGACCAGTCCGCGATTGACCGCCTCTTCGGATGAGTCACTGCCGCCGAACAGCTTGATATATTTCCGGCGGGTGTCTCCCTGCCGCAACGTGAACAGTGCCCGCAGTCCCGCGTTGTCCTCGGCCAACGCCACCCGCGGCGCCCGGGCCTTGCGACGATCCAGACGCGTGACCAGCGGTCCGAAATCGGGCGCGACCTTGTTCTCCACCGGTCCCTGCTCGCCGATGATCACTCGATCGGGAACACGCCGGATGGGTCCGGACAGTTCGCGGGGCGTGCGGATATTGGCGACGGAAACGGCCGAGGACCGCTGCAGCGTGCTGTCCTGCGAAGCCAGGGCGCCGACGGCGGTTACCCGTTCACCGGTCAACGCCGGTTCGTCCACCTCGGTCACCGGTGTGGCAACGGCACCGACAGCCACCGGTCGTTTCCGGCGGGCGATCTTTCGCGTTGTTCTCGGAGCCACCTCCCGGTCGGGAGTCGCCAGGCTGGCGGTTGCCGGCGACGTATCGGCGACCGGCAGAGCAGTCGAATCAGCGACAGCCCGCTCGAGACCGGGAGCGGCCGCCACGGTCCGCCGGCGGCGCGGCACGCGGCGGGCCACGCTCGCATCGGCCACCTTCACGTCACTTGTCCTGGCCGACTCCACCCTGGTCGATTTGTCAAGCACCACCTCGCTGTCAATTCCGGCGGCAGTCCGGGAAGCAAGAACCCGTGGACGGCTCGATTGAACCTGCCGCCTTGCAGGTGTCGCGGCCGGCGTCGGCGCCGCCACAACAGCCCTCAGGGCCCGATCCGTCCGTGGAGCAGCAACGGCCATTCGCGGCGCCGGACGCTCGACGAGCTCGCCGGTGATCCCCGGAGCAACGGTTGCGGTGGATTTTCTCGGCAGATCCCCGTCGCTGACAGCCAGCCGCTGTTCTCGCGGAGACTCGACTGCCTGGGGAGCCTCCTGGGTGGCTTCGACTGTCGCCGGCACCGCCGTGGCCGCCGCGACACGCGTCGTACGGTCGATCCGAACGTCCCGCGGGGACGCGTCGTCTGACACCGGTCGGGCGGCCTGCTCATCGGGTACGTCGGCGACGGCAACGGTGGCCGGGGCGGGAGTTGCCGCCCGGGGTCGCCGGGGCACAACGGTGACCGGGCGAACCGTCTCGCGCTGCACACGGGCATCGGAAGCATCTACCCGGTTTTCGCGGACTTCCGGCTCCGCCGGCGGCAGGGCCGCCTCGGCCAGTTCCGGAAGAGCCAGTTCCCTGTCAGGATCGGCCCGCTCTCGCCGGGTGAGTGGAACGAGTTTCCGGGGTTCACTCTTGCTGGGAGTCACCTCCGGCGCCACCCGCAAGACCATTTCCGGGGGCAACGAGGCCGCCTGTCTCAACGGAACCTGGGGCACGACCGATTCGGTCCTCAACGGCACGCTCATCGCCTCGGTCACCCGTCGTACGACTTCCGGCGAAGGGGAATCGTCCAGCGATTTCAGTTCGTCGACCTTCTCGTACGACTCCTGACCATCCTCGTGAGACTGGTGCTGGTTGTCATCGAGCAGTTCCGTTGAGATCTCCGCGTCGACGACAGCCTCGGCGATCACGGCCAGCACCACGTCGAGTTTCCAGAGGAACAGCACCGTGAGGACGAGCAGGTGGAACGCAATACTGCCGAAAACAAACCGGGAGGCCATGGCTTTTCTCCAGAGCCATCCGCGGCTCCAGAGAATTGCCCCAACGATCGCTGCGACGATCAGGGTGATCAACAGGGCACGCCCCCACAGCCCCCGGAAGCCACCCAGTAGCCCTTCCAGACGACTGTTGTCCCACCGTTGCCGCAACTCGATCTCCCGCGCCACGCTCTGGTAGAGGCGATCGTGACCATCGCGATTGGTCGCAAAGACCAACCGGAAACCCTCGGCCGCCACGGCCGGCTCGGTTTCATCACTGGCGGTATTGATCATCGAGCCAAGATTGCGAGGTGAATCGAATTCGCCCCGGTTCCAGCGGGCGCGGTAGAGGTCGAGATTCCTGGGTTCCCCGGCCCGTGCCGGACGATTCGAAGCGAAGTACAGGAACGCGCCGTCGGGCGAAACAAACGGGGCCCCCTCGTGACTGCCGGGCAGGTTGAGCCGGTCCAGTGGCCGCACCTTGCCCCAGTCGGAATCCGCCGATTCCCGCGTCGCCTGGTAGAGGTCAAAGTCGGCCTCGGTTGAAACCAGCCGCAAGGTGGTCGTCCAGCGAGGTGTTTGGTCAACCCGCGCCGTGGCACGGTCGGAGGCAAAGAACAGGTGGCGTCCGTCGGGAGAGACCGCCGGATCAAATTCGTCGGCCGGGGAATTGACGGTGGGGCCGAGGTTTTCCGGCGGGGTCCAGGTTCCCTGGGAGCGTCGGCTGACATAAAGGTCATAGCCGCCCTGCCCTCCCTCGCGGTTGGAGAAGAAGTAGAGGGTACGACCCAGGTCGGTCAGCACCGGGCCGATGTCGTTGGCTTCGGAATTGAGTGAATCAAGAGGAGACGCCGGCAGCCAACGCCCGCGTTCCCAATGACTCTGGAAGATGTCCAGTCGCCCCTGCTGATCGCGGCGGGTCAAGTACAAGATCTGGCCCCGACCGGCCAAACGTGGCGCGATCAGGTCGACGGGTTCTTTTCCACCGGCAAGTTCCACCTCGATCGCCTCGACCGGTGCCCAGGCCACCTGCCGGGTCGGGGATCCCGCCGGAGCGGGTCCGATGTCCTGGCCATCGACGGTCACCAGCCGTTCGTCGCTTCGCGGAGACAGCCAGAGGATGGCCAGCAACACGACGACAACACCAAACGCCCACAGTCCCCGTGGACTCTGGAACCACTCGACCAGACCCTCGAGTCGACTCCTCAGACGGTTTCGCCAGTCGGTCATTGTTGCGACTCCCGTTCGCGGTTACCGTCCTGCAGCCTGCAGGGCGGCGATCCTGTACTTCATCTCGGCCTTGTTGCACATCCCCATCACGCGGACGGCATACCGCAACGCGCTCTCGCTGTCTCCACGAATCAACGCCGTCATCTTTGGGTTGTTCTGCTTGGCTTCGCGGATGATCCGGAACAACTGGGCCTCGTTGAACTCCCGGGCCGACACCTTGTAGAGCCCATCCCGGGAAATGTTGACGATCAGTTCCGGTGTCATCGCCAGGGGCTGTGCCTGGGTTACCTCGGGCAGGACCACGTCGAGTTCCCGTTCCTCCTGGTCGTATCGCGTGGCGACCAGGAAGAAGATCAACAGCAGGAACACGACATCGATCACCGGTGTCAGATTCGGTCCCTCGTCCTGGGGTGTTTCGTCGGGTAGTTTCATGGATTCAAACGCTCGTGGCTGAAGCCGGGCTGTCGATGGCCCGGACCCTACTCGGCCGCTTCTCCCAACCGGGCCAGTCGCGGGATGGCCGGTGCCAGTTCCTTGTCCATCTCTCGAAAAAACCGATCGACCCTGGCGTTAAAGATCGCCGAGAGCAGCAGCGTGGGAATCGCGATGCTCAGGCCGGCCGCGGTGGTCATCAGTGCCAGGTAGATTCCCTCGGCCATCTGCTCGCCCTTGCCCAGTCCCGCCTGGCTGGCCGTGCGGAAGGCAACGATCATGCCCACGACCGTACCCAGCAGGCCGATCAGCGGTGCGATGCTGCCGACAGTTGCCAGCGGGCGAATGCCACCACGCAGGGTCGCCATCTCCCGCATCGTCGCATCCTCCATCGATTTCTCGATCTCCGGCAACGGTCTGTCGCTCCGCAACACCCCGGCCTCGAGCACACGAGCGACCGGGACATCCCAGTGCGAACACAGGTCCTGGAACCGGCCGATCCGTGCCTGGGAATCCTTGGTCAACGCCTCGACCTCGTCGAGAAACTCGGCCGGCAGCACCCTGATCCGTCGCGTCACCACGGCCCGTTCAATCGCCACCGTCACGCTGAAAAAAGAAAACAACGCCAGGACCCCCATGAACAGCCAGCCGGTGGGGCCGCTGCCGACAATCAGCGTCAGAAGCGACAGGTCCTCTTCCTGCGAATCGGATGGTTCGGACCCGGCAACCGGCTCGGCAGCCACCTGACCGTCCTGGGCAATCGCCGGCCGGGACCCGGCCAGAGGGTTGATCACGGCGATCACGACCAGTGCCAGCAGCAGCAATACGGCCCGGTTGTTGCCCAGGGTTTCCCTCATCCTGTTCTGTTCCTTGAATCGGTGTGGCATTGAAGAACTTTTCCGGCAGACTCTTGACCGCTTTAACAACTAGGGAGAAGGCTTGGGCAGCGTGGTCAGCACCTGCATGGCTGCCTTGGCCTCGGGCCGCTTCGGGAACTTCTTGATCACCGTCTCGAGCATCTCCCGGGCCTTGGGATGGTCCTTGAGCACCTTGAAACAACGCCCGGCCTCCAGGAAGCCCTTCGCCTGCCACTCCATGTAGGGGTACTTGAAGGCAGCCACCAGGAAGTGCTCGTAGGCCTTCTTGTACTCCTTCTTGGCAAAGGCACACTCACCGACCATGAACCGGGCCTTCGCCGCCGACTCGGTGCTGGTTTCCTTGGTGACCTGCTCGAAAACGACCACGGCACGATCCAGCTGGTTCTGCTTCTGCAGCGCCAGTCCCAGGCCGTAACGACCGGCCGACAACTGCGGATACTTGGGGAATTCCTTGACCAGGACCTCGAACCGCTGCTGCGCCAGGGGCCACTGCAGAAGGTTGAGGTGGCAGGTCCCGGCACGATAAAGCGATCGCGCCCGCTCGGGCGACTTGGTCTCGGAAGCCGCCTTGTCAAAGAACACGACCGCCGCTTTCCAGTTCTTCTGCAGGTAGAGACACTCGCCGGCCAGTAACGTGGCGTCGCGGGCCTGGGTGGCCTTGGGAAACTCCTTCAGGAATGCCTGCAGGTTGGCAACCGCCTCCTTGTAATGCTCCTGCCGGTACTGGACCCACCCCAGTTGATAGAGCAGGCTCTGACGCACCGTGAGGTTTTTCTTGACCTGTTTGAGGCCCTCACCATAGGCCTTCTCGGCCTCGGGCAATTGTTTGACGTCCTTGGTCTTTTCCAGAGCCTGACCGATGCGGAACCAGCACTCGGCCACCAGTGGACTGGCGGGCACCTCGGCGACCAGGCGACGATAGGCGGCCAGCGCCTGTGGTGCCTGTTTGTCCGCCTCGCAGGCAAACGCCAACTCGTAAAGAATGTTGTCCTTCTGTGCGAAGTCAGGTTTGTCCTTGAGGATCGCCGTCAGCGTGGCAATGACCGCCTTGTGCTGTTTCAGCCCGACCTGGCACAGTGCCAGTTCATAGCGAGCCTCGAGGGCTCCATCGACAGGCGGAGCCGGCTTGCCGGCCAGGTACACCGTCAACTCGGATACCGCCCCGGCAAAATCCTTCAACTCCCGCAGGCACCTGGCTCGCAAGCGGCGGCCCTGTGGAACGATCGGGTTTTTCGCGTGCTTGGTGGTCAATTCCTTCAGCGCCACCTCGGCCGCCTTGAAGTCCTCGGCCTCAAACAGTGACGCCCCGATCCCGTACTGAGCCAGCGGTGCCACCTCGCTCTTGGGAAACTCGGCGACGACCTTGCGGAACGAGGCGACAGCCAGGTCGGATTTCTTCTGGCCACGAGCGATGTCCCCGAGATCGTACAGCGCCCGGTCCCGGAACGTGCTCTTGGGGAACTGCGAATCAAGTTTCTTCAACTCGACGGCAGCCGCCTCGTGCTGCTGCTGATCCTTCAAGGCTGCCCCGAGCACGTACAACAGCTCGTCGGCACGATCCCATTTCGGGTGCGCCGCCAACGCGGCCCGGAACGCAGCCGTCGCCGGCTCGGGACGTTTGGCGGCCAGCTGGCAACGACCCAGCAGCAACCCCGCCTCGGCCTTCAACGCCGGATCAGCCAACCCGCCAAGTGCTCCCTTCAGGTGAGTCACCGCCGGATCGAACTTCTCGGCCCGGTACAGGCAAAAACCGATCCGCACGATCCCCGCGGGAGTGTGCTTGTGCTTGGGATATGTCGTGACCAGCTCCCGGAACAGGACTTCGGCCCTGGCCCAGTCGGGAGCATCTCCCAGCAGGTACGCCTGGCCGCCCACGTAGAGCACCTCGGGCCGCAACCGGTGCTGCTTGAATTTCACCTGACCAAGAAACGCATCAACCGCCTTCCGCGACGGCAACACTTTTCTCGTCTGCAGGTTCACCAGCGAGGCCATGTACATTCCATTGGCCGCCAGTTCGTGGTCGGGATGCTTCTGGGCAAACGCCATGAACTCGGCCGCGACTCCGGCCCGCTTGTCGGGCTGAGCATAAAGGGCCTCACAACGAAGGTAGGCCAGTTCCGGCAAGCGAGGACTCTTGGCATACGCGGCAATCGCCCGGTCATAGACCTTCACCGCCTCGGCCGGCTGTTTCAGTTCGACCAGAACCCGCCCGAGCCAGGTCGCCGCCTCGGCCGCCTCGGCCGCCTTGGGCAAGGACACGACAGCCACCAGTGCCGTCCTGGCCTGTGGGAACTGCTTGACGTCAAACCGGCATTTCCCCGCGGCCAGTAACGCTTCGCCGACCAAACCGCTTTTGGCAAACCGCTTCGGCAGCGATTCGAATGCCAACGCCGCCTCGGGTAATTTCTTCTGCTGTCGCAGCGCATGTCCCTGCTGCAGGAGAGCCAGGTCGGCCTGGGGGAAGTCCTTGACGGCGGCAGCCCTGGCAAACAGTGGTTCCGCCGCGGGGTACTTTTCCTGCCGAAACAGGCACAAACCCAATCGCAACGTGATCTCGGTGGCCTCCGGCCTCTTGGCGTACTTGGCCAGAAATGCCTGGTAGGTGACCGCCGCCTCGGCATGCTTCTCGAGCTGCTCCTGGGTCGTGCCCAACCCATACAGGATGTCCGGCTCCACCGTCACCGACGGTTTCAAGGACAGCGCCTTGGAATAAGCGGCCACAGCCGCCTCCATCGCCAGCACCTGGGCCTTGTTCTCTGGTTCCAGCTGCCCGGCCCTGTAGAGACACTCGGCCTGGTAGTACAGTGCCGACGTGACCAGGGCACTTTTCGGATATCGCTCCCCCACCCGGCCGTACTCGACGGCAGCCGTCCGGTAATCCGCCGGCTTCTTCGACGCGATCGCGATGTTCTCCAGGCCCAGGCCCAGGTTGTATTGCACCCGGTCGGCCAACTTGTACTGGGGCGAGAGTTTCAGGAGCTGGCGAAGAGTGGCAACCGCCTCGGTGTGCTGCTTCAGCTGCAGCTGGCAAACCGCGAGGCTCAACCTCACGCCTGACAGCCGGGGGAACTTGGGATGCGCCGTCAGGAACTTCTTCCAGCGCGTGGCCGCCTCATTGAAGAGCTTCTTCTTCTGGAAGCCCTGGGCAACCACGTAGTCCTGGATCGCTGCTTTCTCCTCGGCTGTCTGCTGGGCCTGGGCCGTCGCCATCAGGGAAAGCCAAACCACCAGGCCGCAACCAAGAAAACGCAGCAGACCCCCACCACCTCGTCGTCCCTGCATGGCACTTTCCTTCCAGGATCCCGCATCTTCGCTTTCCGTACACGCTGATCATACCCCCACCAACCAAGGCGCTCAACAACCTCGGCCGTTCTGACGAGTCCATGATGGCATTTCCGGATTTTCGGCGTACATTGGCTCCGGCGTTCGTCTCGTGAAGGTCGCAGGGGAGAGGTTGTCTTGCCGGATCCCCGATCGTGCACTTTCCAGGTCCTGAACAACGACGTCCGGGTTCCGACAGCCAACCGCCGCGAGTGGCCATCGTCAGTTCCGGGCTGGGCCGCTGGCCGCATCGCCACCGTGACTGGTTCACCGCCCTGGCCACGGTGTGCCGGGATCTGCTGCCCCCGGCATCACGACTGCTCTCGGTGCCCGGTACGACCGTCCAACCCTACCTGTCACGTTGTGCCGGGTTGTTCGACCATCGGATCGATGAAGTCGACGCGACAGGAACCCAGCGGCACGAACGCGATCGCTTGGCCGTCTCGCAATCGGATCTCGTCGTGATCCTCTCGGCACGTCCCGGCAGTCGAACCCAACAGTTGATCGAAACCCTGCTGACCAACCCGCCAGTCGTTCGACCCGAGATCTGGAGTGCCACCGATCCGTCCCTGGCCCGGCGATTCTCATCGCTGGGATGGAAGGCCAGGCTCTTGCACCCGGTGCCGGTTCCCGATTGCCACCCGGTCCCTATCTCCTCGAAACGGGAACCGGGCCGAACCCGCCGGGACGACCGCTCGCTCGAACCGCATGACTGGCTGCTGCACTGCACCCGTGAGTGTAGCGGACCGTGGCCGGGCCAATCCCGCCGTGACTACCTCGATGACCTGATTCTCGGGCGACCCCCAGGTGACCACTCGGTGTTGGCGAGCCTGTTGCGGATCATTGCCCAGCGACGACTGCGGGCGGTTTCACGTCCGGTTCAAGGGGGTCCTCTCGCGGTCAGTTTCTCGGCCTGCCCCCTGGCCAGCCTCGCCTCGCGCCGGATCTTTCGCCCACACCGCGGTCGCTGGGATTTCGAGCCGTACGGAATCGCGATCTCTCGAAACTGGCTGTCTGCCCGCGGCGGTCGTCCGGTGATCTACCGGCCACCCGATTCATTCAGCGGCGACGACCCGTTCGAACAACCGACCCACGCCCGAACACAGCCGAAACTGGATTGGACGCTGGAAGCCGAATGGCGACACCTGGGGGACCTGGATCTCCGATCGCTCTCGGCCACACGGGGGCGGGTGTTTGTCGCCAGCGAGGAAGACGCCCGGACCGTGGACCCAGTCAGTCCCTGGCCGGTGGTGGTTCTCGGTCGTTTTCGACAGGACGGCTCGTCGATACAATGATCGCGTTCTTCCCATCGCCACCGGCCTGACATGCCAGCCAACCTGACACCCCAGTACCAGAAGGCCGAAAACGCCTACCGGCGTGCCCAGGATGCCGAGGAACGGATCGCCTGCCTGGAGGAAATGCTCTCGATCATCCCCAAGCACAAGGGGACCGACAAACTCCAGGCCGACCTTCGCAAACGGCTCAAGGAGACCCGAGCCGACAGCGTCTCGGAAAAGCAGGCGAGCAAGAAAAGCCGCAGCTACAAGTTCCCACGCCAGGGCGCCGGGCAGGTCGTCCTGGTCGGCGGCCCCAACTCGGGCAAGAGCCGAATCGTTGCCGAGTTGACCAAGGCCAGCCCCGAAGTCGCCGACTACCCGTTCACGACCCACGAACCCTCGCCGGCAATGATGCCCTGGGAGGATGCCACCGCGCAGCTGATCGACACGCCGCCGGTGACCGACACTCACATCGCACCCTACCTGACCGGAATTGTCCGGGCCGCCGACCTCGTCCTGCTGACCTTTGACGGCAGCAGCGACGATGCCCCCGACGACACCCTGACCGTGGTCAGCCAGTTCCGCGACCGCAAGACGCACCTCTGCGACCACACCGGATTTGATGAAGACGACTTCAGTATCGTGAACCTGCAGACTCTGCTGGTGGCCACCCGGGCCGACGACCCGGCCTGCGGGGACCGGCTGGAATACCTGGCCGAAGCCGGAGACCTCACGGGATTCCAGGTCATCCGCGTCGCACTGGATGACCCGGAATCCCGTGAGGCCCTGCGGGACGCGATCTACCACACGCTTGACGTCGTCCGTGTCTACACCAAGCGGCCCGGAAAACCGGCGGATTTCGAGGCCCCGTTCACGGTCCCCCGCAACGGAACCATCGAAGACCTGGCATTACAGGTCCATCGGGACTTGGCCAGAGACCTGAAGTTCGCAAGAATCTGGGGACAGGGGGTCCACGATGGCCAGAGTGTCGGCCGCGATCACGTCCTCTCGGACAAGGACCTCGTCGAACTGCATGTCTAGTCACCTTCCCTTGATATCTGGACCGGTGATCGCCTGATCCCGGAACCGGCCAGGCTGAGCGGATGCGAGAAATCGGTACACTGCCCGAGCAGGACCAGGCCGAGCGATTTCGTGACTGGTTGACGACCCGTGACATGGTCTGCGAGGTCGATTGCGAGGACGGGACATGGGTGGTCTGGATCCATGACGAGGACCGGCTCGAATCAGCCGCTGCCGAGCTTCGCGACTTCCAGGCCGATCCACAGGCCGAGCGTTACCTGGCCGCCGCCACGGCGGCAAGGCAACAACGACGGGCCGAGCAACAACGACGGGCCGAGCAACAACGTCACACTCGCTCACGGCCTGCCGGAACCTGGACCCGCACACCCTGGCAGCGCTGCCCGGCCACGATCACGCTGATGGCGCTCTCGGTCCTGCTCACACTCGCCTGCGTCCGCGGACTCAGATCACTCGATTTCGACATGGCGATCGAACCCGTGATGGACAAGCTGACGATTGTCACCGTCGAGCAGCGTGACGACGGCATGTACGTACCGACGTACAACTTCGCACGGGCCTGGGAACAATTCTGGAATTCGATCGGGCAGGGAACCCTGCCCGTGATTCCCGAACACGGGGTGGGCAAGATCGCCCGGGGTCAGCTCTGGCGGTTGGTCACCCCGATCTTCCTCCATTTCAGCATCCTGCACATCCTCTTTAACCTGCTCTGGGTCAAGGAATTCGGAGGTGCGATCGAGTTGCGGCGAGGGAAGGTCCGCTTCCTGCTGCTGGTAGTGCTGATCTCGGTCGTCTCCAACGTGGGCCAGTACTGGACAACCGGCCATCCCGTGTTTGGTGGCCTGTCAGGCGTTGTCTACGGCCTGTTCGGCTACCTCTGGATCAAGGAGCGTTACGACCCCGACTCGGGTTTGACCCTGCCGCCCGGCTGTGCGGTGTGGATGATCGGCTGGTTCCTGATCTGCTGGACCGGGATTGTCGGCAACATTGCCAACGGGGCGCATGCCTTCGGCCTGGCCACGGGGATGCTGGTCGCAATGCTGCCGACGCGAAACCGATTTGCTCCCTAGCAGACTACTGCCCGGCTCCTTCGGGACCGATGCAGTGCAGTTTCGAGGTCGATCGCAGATACAACCGGCCCGCCAACGGGGTGATCGATGCTCGAAACACCTCCTCGGCCGGGGATTCGATCCGGTTCCTGGCAATGACCTGGGCGGTGGGTCCGGGCTTGATCACGAACGTCTCGCCGGCTTCGTTGAGGAAAAAGGCCAGGCCGTTCCAGGAGACCGGTGAGGCCGAAAAATTCGTTCCCAACCGCTTCAGCCACAGTTGCCGCCCGCTCTTTGCCTCGTAGCAGCCCAGGATTCCTCCTCGCAGGCTGACGATCAGCACGTAGTCGCCCACGACGATCGGTGACGGGATGTCGCGGCTCTTGCGCGGTGTCTGCCAGGCCAGCTGCGTCGTGGTCACGTCACCGTTTCCACCGGGCCGAATTGCCCTCAGGATGGCATCACTGCCGTTGCTGGCATACAGCAGACCATGGCCGGGCGTGACCGTAGGGGTTCCCCGCCCTCTGTGGGTCATGACCCGCCAGAGTTCCTTGCCGGTTTTCGGATCGTAGGCACACACGGCCGCGTGTCCATTGACCACCAGTTCGTCTCGCCCGGCAACCCGAATCAACACCGGCGTGCTCCAGCCGCGAAAGTTGGTCTGCTCGGTCCCTTTGACACGGAATTCTCGCGGTGTCTTCCACAGCGGCTTTCCCGTCCTGCGATCCAGCGCGGTGATGTAGGCCTGCCTGTCGGAATCGACCAACTGGATCACCGCGTTGCCGACCAGGACCGGACTCGACGCCGATCCCCACTTGTTGTCGAAGACGCCGATGGCCCGTTGCCAGACCGGCGTCCCATCGACGCGGTAACAGTGCACTCCTCCGCCCTCGCCGAAGAAGGCATACACCAACTCGCCGTCGGTCACGCAACTGGCCGAGGCCCAGCCGTTCATGCCGTGCGTGGCCGCCGCCGGACCGGTGAAGGCGGTGTGCTGCCAGGCGATGGCCTTTGACCGCCGATCGACACACAGAACCACCCGCTTGCGTCCCTTCTCCAGTGACGCGGTCAGGAACACACGATCGCCCCAGATGGTCGGAGACGAGTGCCCCTGGCCGGGCAGGCCAACCGACCAGGCAATCGACTGGTTCGACCACTTGGTGGGAAGGTTCTTTTCGGTGGAATGGCCATCGAGACGAGGTCCTCGCCAGCCCGGCCACGTCGGGCCAGCGGCCGGCAACGAAACCGCTCCCAGGCCGAATCCGAACATCACCGCCAGAACCCATCCACCTCTTCGCATCGTCAATCCTCCGAATTCTCCGGTCACTGCCGCCACAGCCTAACACCCCGGGGCCGCGACTCCCAGAGAATGACGGGGTTTCGTGAGTAAGGAGAACGGGCCGGCTGCGCCTCTGACAGCGAACGCCACGCACCGTCAACCGACCGCTTGTTGAGCCGCTGCCGGAGTGATACAGTCCGCGAGTCCTCACCCGGACCGGTAGGCCGATCATTTCACGAGAGGAGAACGGCATGTTTCACAGGAGATGGTTCCCGGTCGTCGTCGTCACAGCCTGCGTGGCCACCACGGGCCTGCTGATGCCGGCAAAGGCGGATGCCGCCGCCAAGCTGGTCACCGCCATCGAGGGCATTGCCGAGTTTCGGCTCGAAAACGGGATGCGGGTCCTGCTGTTTCCCGACGCGTCCCGTCCCACCGTGACGGTCAACCTGACGGTGTTTGTCGGGTCACGCCACGAGGGATACGGCGAAGCGGGTATGGCACACCTGCTCGAACACATGCTCTTCAAGGGCACCGCCGATCATCCCAACATCCCCAAGGCACTGCAGGATCACGGGGCCCGGTTCAACGGCACGACCTGGGTCGATCGGACCAACTACTACGAGACGCTACCGGCCGGCAAGGAGAACCTGGAATTCGCGTTGAAACTCGAAGCCGACCGGATGATGAACAGCCTGATCCGAGCCAAGGACCTGGCGTCGGAGATGACCGTTGTGCGAAACGAGTTCGAGCGCGGTGAGAACAGCCCGTCGCGAGTGCTTTCGCAGAGAATGATGGCGGCAGCCTTCGAGTGGCACAACTACGGTCGTTCGACGATCGGAAACCGGGCCGATATCGAGCGGGTGCCGGTCGAAAACCTGCGACCGTTCTACAAGAAGTACTACCAGCCGGACAACGCGATGCTGATCGTGGCCGGAAAGTTCGATCCTCGCGGCGGATTGGCGTTGATCGAAAAGACCTTCGGCGCGATCCCGGCCCCAAAGCGGAAACTGGCCAACACCTACACCGAGGAACCTGCCCAGGATGGCGAGCGGATCGTGACCTTGCGACGGGTCGGCGAAGTCGCCGTCGTCTCGTCGCTGTTCCACATCCCCGCCGGGCCCCACCCGGATTTCGTCGCCGTCGATGTGCTGACCGACATCCTCTCCAGCGCCCCCACCGGTCGGCTCTACAAGTCTCTGGTGCAGACAAAACGTGCCGCGAGCGTCGAGGGATCAGCCTACGCATTTCATGACCCGGGCGTCGTCGAACTGACCGCCGAAGTCAATCCGGGCAACGACGCCCGCGACGTTCTTAATGCCCTGCTCGATACGATCGACGCGGTGGCCGAGAAGGGCGTGACGGCCGAGGAAATCAAGCGAACCCGGTCGAGGTTCCTGAGGCAGCGGGAACAGGCGGCGGCCAACACGAGTCGCCTGGCGGTCCAGTTGTCCGAATGGGCCGCGCAGGGTGACTGGCGGCTGTATTTTCTCTACCGCGACCGGCTCGAGAAGGTAACCGCCACCGACGTCAAACGTGTCGCCCGGGCCTACTTCGTCCCCACCAACCGGACGGTGGGCCTGTTCCTGCCGACGAAGTCACCAACGCGGGTCAGCGTTCCGGCAACCCCTGACCTCGCCAGGATGATCGGAAACTACAAGGGACGAAAAGCCGTCGCCGCGGGCGAGGCCTTCGATGTTTCCCCACAGAACATCGAATCTCACACTGTCCGTTACACGATGCCCGGCGGGCTCAAAGTCGCGCTGCTGCCGAAAAAGACCCGGGGAGAAGTTGTCAACCTCTTGCTGACACTCCGCTATGGAGACCTCAAGACCCTGCAGGGACAAACGATCGTCGGGGAATTTCTGCCAACCTTAATGACCCGTGGCACCAAGTCACACACGCGAACACAACTGACCGATGCACTGGCGGAATTGCGGGCCACGATTGCCGGAAGCGGTGATCGCCGCTCGCCCGGCGAGGCCAGTTTCTCGATCCAGGCCACCAGGACCACCCTGCCGAAAGTCCTGGAACTGCTCGGGCAGGTCCTGCGGCAGCCCACGCTGCCCGAAAAAGAACTGGCCTTGATGAAACAACGGGCCCTGACCGGCCTCGAGCAGGAGAAATCCGAACCCCAACCGCTGGCGCTGAGGAAACTGCGCCGGACCTTCCGCCCTTACGCCAAGAGCGACCCGCGCTATGAACCGACGATTGCCGGCGAGATCGCCATGGTCGAGTCATTGACCCGCGAGCAGATCGTCGCGCTGTACCAACGGTTCCTGGGAGGTGCGGAGGGGGAACTGGCCGTGGTCGGAGATTTCGATGCCAAGACCATTCGACCCCAACTCGCCGCACTGGTCGGCGACTGGACCGCAAGAACCGGGTACAGACACATCGCGAGTCGAGGCGACCTGCCTTACAAGCCGGGCGCCTCGAAGATCCAGACCCCCGACAAGGCCAACGCGGTTTACTTTGCCGGGATCGTCTTCCCCATGAAGGACACTCACCCCGACTACCCCTCGCTGGTAATGGCCAATTATATCCTCGGAGGCGGATCGCTGGCGTCGCGACTGGGCGACCGGGTCCGCCAAAAGGAGGGACTCTCCTACGGCATCCGCTCGTACTTCAACGCGGCAAGCGTCGACCAGCGAGGCAGCCTGACAATCGCTGCGATCTCCAATCCGGTCAACGTCCCCAGGGTCGTTGTCGTGATCCAGGAGGAGATGCAGAAATTGATCACGTCGGGAGTGACCCCTGCGGAACTTGCCGCCGCCCAGAAGGGCTACCTGCAGTCGTCCCGCGTCAGCCGGACAAGCGATGGCCGGCTGACCGGAATTCTCGCCGAATCGCTCTTCGCCAACCGCACGTTGGCCCACCAGGCAGAACTGGAAAAACAGGTGGCCAGCACGACCACCAAGGGAGTACTGGCCGCGGTCCGCAAGTACTTCAACCCCGCGAAGCTGGTCGTGGTGACCGCCGGTGATTTCAGCAAGAAATCCGCCCCGGCCACCAAGACGCCGGGCAAGAAAAAGTCGAAGTCGAAAGCCCCCTAGCCCGATCGCAACCCATCTTCCCGGAGAGCGCAGATGCCACGGTTCACCAGACGCTCACACCCGACCGTCCTGCTGGTCCTGGCCGGATTGGCTTGCCTGGCGGTACCGCGGACGGTTCCCGCGGCCGGTTTCGCGTACTCACTGTTTGACGGCAAGACCCTCAACGGCTGGACGATCCAGAACAAGTGCAAGGCCGATGTCGACAAGGGCCGGATCCGACTACGCGAAGGCAACGGCTGGCTCCGCAGCGACCATCAATACGCTGATTTTCTGCTGCACGTCGAATGGAAGGCGGAAAAAAAGGCCAATTACGACGGCGGCATCTTCATCCGCACCCGCCCCGGTGGAGACCCGTTTCCACGGCAGAGTTACCAGTTGAACCTGGCCGACGGCAAGGAAGGCGCCTGTGGTCGACTTCCCGGTGCCACGCCACTGCCGGGACTGATCAAACGCGGCGACTGGAACAGCTTCGACATTCTGGTTGTCGAGAACTCGGTTTCGCTGGCCATCAATGGCCGCCCGGCCTATCGGGCGACCGGTTTGACGATCCCACGCGGTCACATCGGAATCCAGGTCGAGGTGCCTGGAGGGGGGCGGCTGTGGTTCCGCAACCTCCGTATCACTGAACTCGGTCACCACAGCCTCTTCAACGGGCGAGACCTTTCCGGTTGGGAAGGCGCCGGAGCCAAGGCCGACATCTGCTGGCGCGTTCGCCTGAAGAAACCTCTCGTCGATCACTCGAAACTCTGGGCCAGGGCATTGAAACGCTTC
>Ga0163108_10000651_pt1 | contig 25771 bp, 19 predicted proteins | sample Fk1155metaG_FD_109644 | JGI IMG/M metagenome (GOLD analysis project Ga0163108, IMG submission 109644) | Marine microbial communities from the Central Pacific Ocean - Fk160115 155m metaG | ecosystem: Environmental > Aquatic > Marine > Oceanic > Photic zone | place: The Central Pacific Ocean...
GAGACCGGGCGAGTTTATCAAGCAGGTAGGTCGCAAGAAGATTGCGACACCTGCGGAATTCCTGCAAGTGGTTGCTAAGCAAGACGGTCCTGTGCGGGTGACGTTGACTGTGGGCCAGGGTGAAGAGGGGATGCGTGAAGTGTCGGCACCGTAATGATTCGGTGTCACACGGGCACGTTGCTGACAGGCCCAGTCTCAGGCGCTCGACTGGCCCACTGCGGGGACACTCGCTATCATGAGACGTTTGGAACATGTCTCAGTTTTCTGCGGAATACTCGGTGGCAAAGGGGAGTGCTCCTTTGCCAGGATCGGCCGATTTGAGTTGTTCCCGAGGTGGAAAACCCTGCTGGAAGAGATTGGTTAATACGATATGAAAACAGATGAACTGCGTGAAATGTACCTGAGTTTCTATGAGAGCAAAGGGCATACTCGGTGTAATAGCGATGTCCTGGTGCCCACGTGGGATCCGTCGGTGCTTTTTACGCCGGCCGGGATGAACCAATTTAAGGACCATTTCCTGGGTAAGGTAAAACTCGACTTTTCGCGGGCGACAACAAGTCAAAAATGTTTGCGTACCGGTGACATTGAGAACGTGGGACGGACGGCCTACCACCACACCTTTTTCGAGATGCTGGGAAATTTCAGTTTCGGCGATTATTTTAAGACTGAGGCGATCCAGTGGGCCTGGGAATTCCTGACGGACAAGAAATGGTTAGCACTCGACGCAGAGCGTCTGACGGTTTCGGTTTACGAGGATGATAACGAGGCAGCACAGATCTGGCATGAGCAGATCGGTTTGCCTGCCAGCAAGATCATGCGTCTCGATGAAGACGAAAACTTTTGGCCGGCAGGAGCACCTACGCGTGGACCGGACGGCGTTTGCGGGCCATGCAGTGAGATCTTTTACCTGGATGATAAGGGAGAGTCTGTCGAGATCTGGAACCTGGTGTTCACGCAGTTTAACCGGATCGGAGATCCACCAGGCAACCTCCGTCCGTTACCGAGTAAGAATATTGATACGGGAATGGGACTGGAGCGGACGGCCGCTACGCTGCAGGGGAAAGATACGAATTATCATATTGATATCCTCTTACCGATCGTCGAGGCAGTAGGTGAAATCTGTGAATCGCCTTACGAGTCTGAGACAAATGCCGGGCGTCGGATGCGGCGCATCGCGGACCATTTACGAGCCTGTGCGTTCGCGATTCATGAGAATGTTTATCCGGGACCTAACAAGGAAAAGTACGTTGTCCGGCGGTTGTTGCGTCGCGCGGTACTGGATGGGCACCAGTTGGGGCAGCGAGAGCCCTTTCTTCATCAATTGGTTCCCAACGTGGTTGCGATGATGAAGCATCCATATCCTGAATTGACAGAAACCGTAGATCGAGTCGCCCAGGTTATTGAGCAGGAAGAAAATACGTTTTTTGCAACGATTGATGCCGGGTTGGAGAGGATCGAGCGAATTTTCGGAGAGATCGAGGCGAGTCAGCAATTGCGTGTGCCGGGGGAAAGTGCAGCCGATCTTTATCAGACCTATGGAGTACCACCTGAATTGGTAGAGTCGATGGCGGTGGACCGTAACCTGATGTTTGATTGGGATGGATTTCGAGCTTCCATGGAACAGCATGGCATCGAGTCCGGGCGTGCTCAGTTTGAACTGTTCAAGACAGGTCCTATCGAGTCCTTGAAACGATCCCTGCAGATGACGAAATTCGAAGGATACGATGCGACTGATCTGGAAGTCGTGGTGAAGGCAATCGTGGTCGAGGGGGAGGATGGTCGACAGTTAACAGATAGTTGGGATCAGATGGAACAGGCGAATGTACAGGTTGTGCTCGATAGGTCACCATTTTACGGTGAGGCGGGAGGCCAGGTCGGTGACATGGGTCGTCTGCAGGGAGAGGGCTTTGAATTTCAAGTCGATGATACGCAAAAAGATGGAGACCTGTTGCTCCATCATGGAGTTTTGAAGTCAGGACAGATGGAAGCGGGTGGAACGGCCATGGCACATGTTGATGTGGCACGGCGAGATGCGATTCGAAGGGCCCATTCCGCGACCCATATTCTTCATTATGCGCTACAACGTGCTTTAGGTAGCCATGCACAGCAGCAGGGGTCCAAGGTAGATGCCGACTGGTTGCGATTTGATTTTACTAATCTCGAGCCTGTTTCCGAGTCGCAGTTGGACCAGGTTGAGCAGGATGTGATCCAGCAAATTGCGGATGCCCAGCCTGTTCGCTGGGAGACCCTACCCCTGGCTGAAGCGCGTTCTGCGGGTGCCATGATGTTGTTCGGGGAGAAGTATCCGGATCCAGTACGCATGGTTTCCATGGGAGAATTCAGCAAGGAATTGTGTGGCGGCACGCATTTACAAAGTACCAGTGAGGTGGGAGCGTTCGAGATCGTTTCTGAGGAAGGAATTGCGGCTGGGACACGCCGCATCGTTGCCCTCACGGGTGAACAGTCTCGGGATTACCGGGTGCAGGTAACCGACGTCATGGGGCAGGCAACAAGATTGCTGGGTGTTTCGGTTTCGGCGGTTGCGGAAGCGGCACGGTCATTAATGGAGCGTGTTCGCAGCTTGAAGAAAAAACTGGCGGCAGGATCGGCGGCGGATGTCCAGGAAGCATCGGAGCAGGAAACGGTTCCTGAAACCGACGCTGATTATCTCGTGTTACGAGCTGCGCTGAGGGGAACAGGCAGAATCCTAAACGTTTCCCTGTTTGACGTCGGCGATCGTATCCAGGCATTGCAGGAAGAGGCAACGCAACTTGGCGAGGAAATAGCGGCACTTGCTGACAGCGAAGAAATTTCCGTAGAAACCCTGAAAGAGATGGCAGAACTGATCGATGACGTCCCCGTATTGGTTGCGGAAATCGAGGTGGCAAATCCGAATCGGATGCGTCAGTTGGTGGATCAGTTGCGGAAACAGTTCCAGCCAATTGCTGTTCTGCTGGCAGCTGCATCGGATGATGGCAAGGTCTTGCTGGTAGCAGGTGTGACCCGGGATCTCATTGAAGAGGGGGTCAGTGCCGGTAACTGGGTCAAGGAAGTCGCGCCGATCGTTGGTGGTGGAGGTGGCGGGCGGCCGGACCTGGCCCAGGCAGGAGGGCGGCAGCCGGAGAAGATTTCCGAGGCATTAGAAACCGCACGCAACGCAATGAAAAGCCAGCTTGAGGGTCGCTCCTAGTTGCTCGTGTGAGCAGGTCAGCCGCCCCTGGGCAACAATGTAGCCAGGGACGGCCACCACCTGTTCTAGAGCTGGGCCTTCAGGGCTTCCAGAGCTGCATCGTAATTTGGCTCGTCGACTACTTCTGCGACAGTTTCCGTGTAGGTGACGGTACCTTGTGCGTCGAGCACGAAGACACCACGTGCCAGCAGCTTGAGTTCTTCGATCAACATTCCCCAGTTCGTTCCGAAGGAACGTTCCTGGTAGTCACTGCCAGTTCGCATGTTGCTGATTTCTGCATCGCCACAGAAGCGTCCCTGAGCAAACGGCAGATCAAGGCTGATCGTCAGGGCATTGACCTGGTCTCCCAGGGCGGCGAGTTCGTCATTGAACTTCTTGGTTTGGACTTGGCAAACGGGAGTATCGAGAGAGGGAACGACGCTGATGATCGTGGCCTTGCCCTGGAGGTCCGCGGGGGTAACTGCGTGTAATCCATCTTCAAAATAATGGACAGTAAAATCGGGTGCAGGCTGACCTGCCTGAACAGCCTCGCCGGCCAGGGTTAGGGGGGTTCCCTTGAAAGTGACTGCATTAGGTCGTGATATGTTGAAAATGTCCTTATGTCAAATTGAATGTCTAGTAGTTTGCTAGTCTGTTTCACGATCCTGTAGGGTGAAATACGACAGCTAATAAGGGTAATAGTATGTCCCTCGTGGAAAGCGAGTTCAAGTGGCGGAGAGAATTCTGCGGCGAATGTCCTAGCTAGGTAGCCAGGAGGGGATCTCGCCGGCAGTCGGTAGCTGCACGACCTGAACGCTTCGAATGGACGGGTGTTCCGAGAGCTCGAGCAGGGCGTCTTCGGGGGGGGTGGTGTCAAGATTCAAGACGCCGATGGCGGTGCCACCTGGTTGTTCACTTGCCCGTCCCACGGTCATTTGCGCGATGTTCACCTGGTGGTTGCCGAGAATGCTACCCACGGTACCAATGATTCCCGGTACATCGTCGTGGGTGAAAAGAAGTAAGTTTCCATCAAGGTAGGTTTCCAGTCGGTAGTCACCGATTCGAATCAACCGCGACATGTTATTTCCGAAGAGGGTTGCTGCCGCCAGGTGACTTCCGGAGTCGCCTGTCAGTTCAGCGGTTATGGAAGAACTAAAAGCTCCCATTTCGTGATGCGTTTCCTCAACAAGCTGGATGCCACGTTCACGAATCAGAACCTCGGCGTTAATAATGTTGACTTCTTCAGACAGCGCACGTTGCAGAAGGCCTGCACAGAAGGAAGCTGTCAATAAGTGGGTATCTTCCTGGGTTACTTCGCCGCGATATCCCAATCGGCAGGTATTGGCCTGTCCCACGTGCCACTGCGAAAGGAAGACACCCAGTCGGAAGGAAAGATCAAGATATCCTCGTAACGCTGTCAGGGTGGCCGGTTCGATGGATGCCACGTTGACGGCGTGGCGGATTTCACCGGTGCGGAAGAAAGCCAGTAATAAATGAACGGCTTCTATGGAGACCTGTGTCTGGGCCTCGTCTGTACTGGCACCCAGGTGCGGAGTGCAAATGACGCCGGGCAGGTTGAATAATGGATTTTTCGTGCAGGGTTCTTCTTCAAAGACATCCAGGGCAACACCGGCCAGTTTCCCACTTTGGATTCCCTCGGCCAGGGCCGCCTCGTCGTAAATGCCGCCTCGTGCACAATTCACCAGTCGCGATCCCTTTTTCATCAGGGAAATTTCTTCGCTGCCGATCAGGGAGCGGGTTTCTGGAGTTAGTGGGGTGTGAACGGTTAGGAAGTCAACTTCGGGTAGCATTTCTTTGACATTGCTAACCAGTTCAAGGCCCAGTCGCGTGGCCTGTTCGTTTCCCAGGAAAGGATCGTAGCCGACGATACGCATCTGGAAAGCCTGGGCACGCTTGGCGACTTCCTGACCGATTTTTCCCAGTCCAATGATTCCCAGGGTTTTATCTGCCAACTGCGTTCCCATGAGTTGCTTGCGTTCCCACTGACCGTCACAAAGACTACGGTAGGCGGGAGCTACATTTCGTGCCATGGCGAGGATCAGGGCAAATGTATGTTCTGCGGTGCTGAAGGTATTTCCTGCCGGCGTATTCATGACGACCACACCTTGTCGTGTGGCAGCTTGCTTATCGATATTGTCTGTTCCGACTCCTGCCCGGACGATTGCTTTCAAGGATCGATTTCCGTCGAGGGCTGTAGAGTCCAGCTGGACTCCACTGCGGCAGATCGCTCCATCGGCATTTGCCAAAGCGTTTTTCAAGGCGTCTCCGGAGAGACCGGTCTGGACTTCGTATTGCATGTCCTCGGCATCCTGGAGCAGTTGGAGGCCTTCCGGGGCAATCGAGTCAAGAACGACGATTCGTGGCATGGGGAGTACTCAGCGAAGAAACGATAAAAAAAGTAGGTATGGCATCATGGTCATCGTGAAACGGATAAAGCTGGTTTCAGCTGTTGCGATCCTGGAAGTCAGTCATGAAATCAGCGAGGGATTTTACTCCGTCCAACGGCATGGCGTTGTAGATCGATGCTCTGATACCTCCGACACTTCGGTGCCCCTTGAGGTTCGTTAAGCCATGTTCAGCAGCTTCCTGGATAAAACGGTCGAGTAGTTCCTCTGAAGGCATTCGGAAGGTGACATTCATGATGGAGCGACAGTCGGGTCTCGCATGACCGCTATAAAACTCGGGGTGATCGTCCATGATCTGATACAGCAGGCCAGCTTTTTCCTGGTTCAGCTGGTGCAGTGATTCCAGGTTGCCATGATTCTCCTGGATGGATCGACATACCAGGTCCAGCAGGTAAATGGCAAATGTTGGTGGCGTATTATAAAGCGAATTCTGCTCCGCATGTAAGCGGTAGTTCAGATAACCGGGTAAATGATCCTGGCTGCGCTGTAGCAGATCATTACGAATGATGACAATGGTGACCCCTGCCGGCCCCAGGTTTTTTTGTGCACAGGCATAGAGCAGGCCGTAGGATTCCATGTCCAGGGGGCGACACAGCAGGTCAGACGAAGCATCGCAGATGAGAGGGATATTCTCCGTGGATGGGCACGAAGGGAACTGGATGCCCTGGATCGTTTCGTTGGAAGTCATGTAGACGTATGCTGCTTCAGGCGAAAAGGCCAACTGGTCCCACTCCGGGAGATGATCATAGCCAGAAGATTCGCCGGTCCAAAGGACCCGTGCCTGGGCCTGCTTGGCAGCTTCCTGTTGAGCTTTCTCGCTCCATGCCCCGGTGACCACGTAATCGGCGATGCCCTCTCGCGACGATAACAGGTTCAATGGAATCATGGAAAACTGGAGCCTTGCTCCTCCTTGCAGCAGCAGGATCTCGTAGTTGGGTGGGATCTGTAAGAGGCTGCGTAGACGATTGCGAGCGGAATCAAGGATATCCAGAAATGCTGGGCTTCGATGACTGATTTCCATGACGGAGGCACCGGTCTCCCCGTAGGATAACAGTTCCTGCTGCACCTGTTGCAGTACGGGTAACGGTAAGGTGGCCGGTCCGGCTGAAAAGTTGTACGCACGCTGCGATTGTGCCATGGTCTGTCTTACGATTCGAGCCTAGAGAAAATGGATTGCCTGTAGATGCAATTTTACGCCCAACAGGTGTGATTGAGAAGGCGCTTGCTGTTGGGACAGGCGAGAAGTCAGTGAGATAAGAGTCGTGCTTGTAGGCGATGATTTACCTGGAACGTCACCGGGGTGGCGGTGATCCTGAATTGACCATCCGCCAATCGTCATTGGAGGTTGTTGTATCGGTATTTTTCAGGCCCTGGGAAATGGCAGCGATTCGATGAGCGACAGCCGGCTGTTCACGATTGAGAGCAAAAGAACGTTGGTAGTTGGCTAGTGCCTGGGCGGTATCTCCTGATTCGTCTCGTAGATGCCCCATAGCCGTCCAGGCACGTGGATTGCGTGAATCAATCGCCAGGGCTTGTTGCAGTTGCAGTGATGCAGTTTCCCTGTCACCAGCTTCCTCGTGTAGCCTGGCCAATTCGATTCGTGCCTCGGCATTCTTAGGATTCTGGATAGCCCATTTTTTCATGAATTCAAACGCTTCCTTCTTGCGATCGGTCTGCATGAGCAAAACCGCCAATCCGCGATGGCATTCCACGTGGTTAGGGTCGAAGTCAAGGCATTGGTTGTAGAGTGTTTCTGACTGTTCGAGTAACTGCCGGTCCTTACGTTGGATGCCCTGGCGATGATAGGTTGAGGCCGTGTTGTAATAGCCATCAGCATTGTAAGGGTCTGCCGTTATGGCTCGTTGGAATTGTCCGAGGGCCGCCTGATATTGGCCTTGTCGGAAGAACTTGACACCCTGGGTGTTCAATCCGTGAGCACTCATGCCACATCCGGTTAGAGTGACTAATAATGCGTAGAGAGGCCAGTAACTCAATGTGAAACGAGAGGAGTTACTGGTTCCGGGTTGCCGGGAATTGGGGACCATGCAGTCAGCCAATGAAACAGCCATAATGGATCTATTTTAAAAAAAGAAAAGATCTGTCAGATGGTTCGGGAGAGTACTCGCAATGCAGATTGATGACAAGATCGGATTGGTAAACCACCTCTTTTGGGAGTGAAAATATACGAAAAAACGGGAGGCCTCGTTATGAGACATCCCGTTTTTTGTGCGTAGGCAGCTTGTGTGTAAGGGGGAGTGTAGCCCTATCAGGTTAATGCCGGGCTCATTTGAACACCCGTTTCTCCACTGACGATACCAGCGGAATTTGTCGGAAGATCACACTGGATGTAGCCAAGATTACGAATGACTTCCAGGATTTCACTACACGTTGGAAACATGCGGCCGCTAGCTCTTTTGTACTCGTTTAGGGCGATCATGAATTCACGTTCCTGGATTGTGTAATCGCGTTCGCAGGTGGTGGGGTCAATGTGGCGGCGGCGCGGCTGCTTGGTGACAGGTTGTGCACCGGTGGCTGTGGCGTGTATTGAGTCACCGGCAGTGCGGTGGTCGGCGTCAATACGGTTGTCGGTTTCGGCTTTAGTGCGGGAAATAGTCGCTTTACTCACAGTCTACCCCTCTCAGAAAGAAAACATCGTTGGCTTACTGAAGGTAATGATCGTCGCCACTTACTGTTAAAATTTACCGAATAGGAAAACTATTAGGTTGTAGCAATATGGGCAATTTGAGTAAGTTTTGCGGATTAAGTGGTTGTTCCGGTTGTTCCGGCGGGGCAGTCGGCAGGTATCCAGGGGCTGCTTGTTGATTTTCCACAGCGCGCACGTGTGAGATTCCACCAGCATGACGTAGAGGGGTGATGGGATCAGAGTGACCATTGTGCTCGCTAGGTCAACGGGTTACCGCAAAGGGGCGCCCATTGCTTTGGCAGCGATCTCGACTACCCACGGTTGAAGTACTGCTTGATCGCATCGCTGGCCGCATCTTGAGAGCTTTCCGAATCCTTGGCGCTGCGAGGAGGCAGTTTACCGTACTCTTTCTTTTTTTTCTTCTTCTTCGGATCGGCAGTGGTTTCATCGAGTGCAGGGACTGACATGATGGTCGTATCGCCGGAATCGTCTACATCTTCCTCGTCCAGGCTGCTGTCCAGCAGCTCCTTGGTAGCTTTGAAGTGGCGGGTGGAAGTATCATCCATTCGACCACCTTCTGCCGTGACATTACCTTCCTCGAGCCAACTGGCAATATCATTTTCTCCGAGAGATTCTTTCTGTGTTCGTTCTGCGACATCAGCGATATCGCGTACCTTGGGACGTTTGATACCGCCTAGGGTATGGTCAATGACGACTTCAAAGGTCAGTGGGCCAAATGCAACGATATCACCTGAATTAACGGTTTGTATACCTTCAATACGTTGCTCGTTGACGAAAGTCCCGTTCTTGCTACCAAGATCTTTGACAGCAACCTGACCATTGGCGGTAAGAATAGCACAATGGTGGCGACTGATGGCCGGACTTTTAGGGCGTAAGTGGCATTCTTCACCACGGCCTACCAGGAATTTGGCAACAGGCACCGCTATTTCCTGATTGGTAGACGCACCTTTTAGCACTTTTAGTTTTAGCTTCATGACCAAAACCCATACCTGGACTTAATTGCATTAAGTCGGAAATTAGGATGTGAAGGACATCGTACCACCGGGCTTAAATGCCTGGCAACCAACAAGCCATGTCAAGAAAAGTAAATGAAAAGAATAAGGACTTTTTCTAGTCGGGCCGTTCACATACTGCGAACAACAGGTCAGCTTGTGATTTGGTTACTCTATCGTTCTTCCGAATCTCCTTGCTGGATAAGTATATGTCATGCAGGGGTTAGATACGTGTTATTATTGCTTAATATCCGGCGTTGATGCAACTGATCTACCCCCGATTTCTTGTTAGTTTGCTGATCTGGTAGCAGCGGTTGGTAGCGAATTGAGCGGTTTTGCCCGTTTATCGGCGTTCTGTCCATGAATCGGAGGTGAAGCGAGATTTTTCGATGCCTCGGGCTATTTCTGCCTGTTGTTCTCCCAGTCTGGTATGAACTAGATGTAAATTCAGTTTCCGTGCCAGCCGCTGGCACCACTGCTCAGACCATTGCTGTAGACCCAGGCAGATTGGAGTCAGGTCTTCAATGCCTGGCAGTTCCGGAGCAGCGGAAGACTGTTTTAGTAGCAGGCTACCGTGTTGGAGAATGATGCCCTGTTGCCGTCGTTGGGCACTGCCTCCCACTTTGTGCGTACCGACCAGGATATCTCCCATCGTTTTTCGCAGGAAACAGAGGAAGGGCTCCTTGTTGGCGGCTGTGGGGTCTACGGGAGGGCGCAGGGTGGCGATCACATCTTGCTGTCCGAGTTCATCGACGATGGCCTGGTGGACGAGGTCGTAGAGCTGCCTGGTATTTTGTTGAGCGAGTGTTTCGATCGGTGTTACCAGGCTGTAAGTAATTTCTCGGTCATGGCAAATGGCACCACCACCGGTTGCTCGACGAACCACGGGACAGGCCAAGGTGGGTGGGTGTTGATGACGATCAGCCATCGGCTGGAAATACCCGAGTGAAAGGGTAGGTTCGCTCCATTGGTAGAGTCGCAGACAGGGTTGTCGATCCAGCTGCACGGATTGCAGCAAGGCCTGGTCAACCGCCATGTTCCAACTGCCCGAGCTGGCAGGTGTTACAATTAATCGGAGGTTTTGGGAGCGTCCAGTTTTTCTGGTAGCCATTTCAAGATAGGTGTTCGAGCAGCTTTGACTTCATCGGGACGACGAATAGGGGTTTCATGCGGCGCTTCACGTAGTGTTTCTGCAGGTTCCTGGAGAATCGTTTCCAGCGTTTTTACGAAGTGATCCATTGTATCCTTGCTTTCCGTTTCCGAGGGCTCAATCATCATGGCTTCATGAACCGTCAGGGGAAAGTAAATCGTGGGAGCATGAAAGCCGTAATCCAGAAGTCGCTTGGCGAGATCGAGGGCCGGTTGTTTCAGTTCCTTGGACTTTACGAGTGGTTCAGCACTGGCCACGAATTCATGCATGCAGCGATCTCCGTGGGGAACCGGTAGTAAGGGTTGAATCTGCTTGAGTAGATAGTTTGCATTGAGCACGGCATTTTCGGCGACTCGCCTCAGTCCGTCAGGTCCATGGGTGCGGATGTAGCAATAGGCACGAATGAGAACCCCTACGTTGCCAAAGAAGCTACGAACCTTTCCGATGGACTTTTCACGTTCATTTTCCAGGTAAAAGCGGCCTTCCTGTTCGCGAACAACGGGGACGGGTAGATAGGGCGCTAGTTTTTCACTTACGCAGATCGGTCCTGCACCAGGCCCACCGCCCCCATGAGGACCACTGAACGTCTTGTGAGGGTTGAAATGCATCATGTCGGCACCGAAGTCACCGGGACGGGTAATTCCCAGGATGGCATTCATGTTGGCGCCGTCAAGGTAGATCAGTCCTCCCCGGCTATGCACCCGGTCGGCAATCGTTGCAACCTGCTGTTCGAAGAGGCCCAGCGTGTTGGGGTTGGTGATCATGAACACCGCGACCTGATCGTCAAGCTTAGCTTCCAGGTCATCCAGGTCCACGAGTCCCTGTGAGTTACTCTTTACGGAAATGGTCTCGAAGCCAGCCATCTGGGCGCTGGCAGGATTGGTCCCATGTGCGCTATCCGGGCTTAGTACCTTGGTGCGATGTTCGGCGTGATCACGAAAGTAGCTGGCAGCGACCATTAGGGCGGTGAGTTCTCCGTGGGCCCCGGCCGCTGGCTGGAGAGATACGCCAGGTAACCCGGAGATTTCCTGGAGCATCTGTTGTAACTCAAAGAGCAGTTGGAGTAATCCCTGGACGGTTTCATCGGGTTGGTAAGGGTGTACGTGGGCGAGTCCGGGAAGGTTGGCCAATCGCTCATTACGCTTGGCGTTGTACTTCATCGTGCACGATCCAAGCGGATAGAAATGCGTGTCGATCGACATGTTCAAGGTGGAAAGGTTGGTGAAATGTCGGATGATATCCGGTTCAGCAAGGGCTGGCAGTGGCAGCGTGTTGTCGGCGAGTGCACTCCCTGGAATCAATTCCTCTCGGGATGTGACAGGCACATCGCAAGCAGGTAGTCGCGTGCTCCGACGGCCCTCCTGGGAGAGTTCAAATAATAGTTGGGTTGCCTGTTGGTTACGCATGGATTGTTGAAATGTGAGAGGATTCACCAGCCAGGGAATGAACGAGGGTATCGATTTCCTGGCGAGTTCTTTTTTCAGTCACGGTTACGAGAAAACAATCGGCCAGGTCCGGGTACCAGGTTCCCAGTGGAATCCCGCCAAGAATGCCTGCCTGTTCTGCATCGCGAAGTAGATTGACGACCTGGTTTTCGTGATCGCGTACGACAAATTCCTTGAAGACGGGTTGTGCGAAGGCAGATTCAAAGCGGGCCCCGGAACTGATTTGTTCCTGGGCGTAGTGAGTTTTCTGTAGACATAAATCGGCTGCCTCCTGCATTCCCAGTGGCCCCATGGTTGCCAGGTAAATAGCTGCCCGTAAAGCGAGTAGTCCCTGGTTGGTGCAGATATTGCTGGTCGCTTTGTGACGGCGGATATGCTGCTCCCGGGTTTGCAATGTGAGGACCCAGCATCGTTTCCCCTGCTGATCCACGGTTTGGCCGGCGATGCGACCAGGAAGGCGGCGGACGAATTGTTCGCGGCAGGCCATGATTCCCAGGTAGGGTCCCCCGTAGAGCAGGGGGGTCCCGAGGGACTGGCCTTCTGCGACAGCGATATCGACGCCCAGTTCACCGGGTCGCTTCAGGATTCCAAGGCTGATCGGATCAAAAATATGGACGACCAGTGCTCCCCGTTGATGTGCCAGTTCTGCAGCGGCGGCAACGTCTTCCAGGCACCCGAAGAAATTGGGATGTTGAATGACAACGCAGGCAGTCTGGTCGTCCAGTTCCGCATCCAGCATATCCAGGGCCAGGGATCCTGAGGGAGTTGGCAGGGTGACCAGTTCGGTTTCCGCGTCGTCCAGGTAGGTCTTAAGAATCCGCCGATATTCGGGGTGAACGGATTCGAGAGTGATGATTTTTCCATCACGTCGCGTTACGCTCATTGCCATCAAGACCGCTTCCAGGGTGGCCGTCCCTCCCTCGTAAAGGCTGGCATTGGAGACGTCCATGCCGGTTAACTGGCAGATGAGAGACTGGTATTCAAACATGGCCTGCAGGTTGCCCTGGCTGACTTCCGGCTGATAGGGAGTGTAGGAAGTGTAGAACTCACTGCGGCTGGCAATCGCGTCGACCACGGCGGGAACGAAATGGTCGTAACTACCCCCTCCCAGGAAGCAGGTCTTGCGATTTACATCGTGATTGTGACCGGCGAGTTTCCCCAGTTGCTGTTCCAGTTCCATTTCACTCAAGGCGGCTGGCAGATCCAGTGGTCGTTGCAATCGAAAGTCGTCGGGAATTGCATCGAACAGTTGCTCGAGGGATTCCAGGCCAATCGATTCCAGCATGAGTTGCTGGTCTTGCGAAGTGTTGATGATGTAAGGCATGTTGCGGTCGTACTAGTGCTCGCCTGCGCATTGCTTGGTGTAAGTGGTATGGTCCATCAAGCTGGCCAGTCCCTGATCATCACTGACCTTCACCTTGATCATCCAGCCACCTGCGTAGGGATCATCATTAAGAGTTTCCAGTTGATCAGAAAGGCCAGTATTCACTTCCACAATTTCGCCGTTGACGGGACTGTAAAGTGAGCTGACAGCCTTTACGGACTCGACTTCTCCAAACTCATCACCGGTTCCCACGACGGTTCCCACGCTGGTTAATTCCAGGTAGACCAGGTCAGTCAATTGTTCCACGGCAAAGGCACTGATTCCAATGGTGGCAACCTGGTTCCCTTCTTCTTCAGTCACATGGACCCATTCATGGGTTTCGGCAAATAGTAATTCCTCGGGTTTCACGGCATGATTCCTGTCAACCAAGTTTTACGGGCGTGAATAAAACGGTAAAGACGTGATTTCTGCGGGATGGCGGCGGCCCCGAATGTCAACTTCCAGCGACCTGCCTGCCTCCAGTAGCTTTGTATCTGCTGCATCAATATAAGCCATTGCGATGGGACGCTGTAGAGTGGGTGAAAAACTTCCGCTACTGACTAGTCCAACTTGGGTTTCACCGTCAAAAACAGGGTATTTCTCGCGTGCCGCTCGCTTGCCCTCGAGCAAGAGTCCCACGCGGGATACCCGGCTGGGCGTGTCCGCCAGCGGCTGCAGTGCTTCGCGGCCGATGAAACTCCGGGGTTGGTCTGAACTGTCCTTGAAATTAACGGCAAAACGCAGGCCCGCTTCAAAGGGATTGATGGTTTCATCCAGTTCGTGTCCGTAGAGTGGCATGGCGGCCTCCATACGCAAGGTATCCCGTGCTCCCAGTCCTGCGGGAACCAGGTCACATTCCCGCCCTGCCCGGAAGAGGTTCTCCAGGATGAGGGGGGCATCTTCCCGGCGCATGATGAGTTCAACTCCGTCCTCCCCGGTGTAACCCGTACGACTGACGATACACACTTTGCCCATTTGTTTCGTGGTTTGACTGCGATAATAGCCCATGGCTGTTACGTTCGCGTCCAGCAAGGGATTAACCAGGTCGATCGCTCGAGGGCCCTGGATGGCGAGCATAGCTGTTTCCTCGGTACGGTCGGACATCAGGACTTCGTCGTCGGACTTTAGTTGGGATTGTATCCACTGAACTATTTTAGCGCGATTTCCGGCATTGACCACCAGCATGTGGTAATCGGTTCCGCTGGGTGTTTGCTGGTGGTAGACCAATACATCATCGAGGATACCTCCCTCGTTATTGGCAACCAACGCATAGCGGATGTAACCTGGTTTTAGACCCAGGACGCGTCGGGTCAATAGCCGATCGAGAAAACTGCCGCTCCCTGGTCCGTCAAAGCGAAGGCGGCCCATGTGTGAAACATCGAAGACACTGGCTCGCTCCCGGGTTGCCACGTGCTCTGTCACGATCGAATCATATTGCACCGGCATGGACCAGCCCGCGAAATCAACCATGCGAGCTCCCCGCTCCACATGCCAGTCGTGTAGAGGTGTTTGCAACAAGTTGCCCGTTGACATTCCCTTAATAACCTTTCAGATAAATCAGCACGTGGGTCTCAGCAGGTTCGCAGGTTTGGCAGAGCCCGATTGTAGCCAAATGCAAGGAAGCGCCCAAGGGTTGGAGTGCCAGATTGTGCAAAAGCGGGATCGCCAGGGAGGGGACTAGCGAGATCGACGTCGCTTATTTCCGGAAGGCTTTTTTTTTCGCCCGGTTTGCCCGCGACCTTTCTTGGCCCCGGAGCTTTTCTTTTTCGTGTTGCCGGATGGCCCCTGGCGGGGTTTGGAGGGGCGTCGGGAGGATTTGTGGTTCGTCCGGGGAGAGGTTATCGGCTTGAGAAACTTGAAATCCAGTTGGCGACGATTGAGATCCACACGGTTGACCTCGACCTCTAGCTTGTCGCCGAGTCGAAACTGGTTTCCCCGGCGATGTCCGGAGAGCGTGTGTGTTTGAGGGTCATGTTGGTAGTGATCTTCTGGCAGGCTGTCGATATGGACCAGTCCGTCCGCAGGCAATTCGAGCCCCTGGACAAACAAACCAAAATCCTCGACACCGGTGACGACGGCTTTCATGCTCATGCCGATGTGCTGGCTGAGATATCCCAGTAGCTTCAGCTTGACCAATTCTCTTTCAGCAGCTTCTGCTACCTGTTCTCGCTCCGAACAGTGGTCGGACAGAGCTGCCATGGCAGCAAAATCACCCGACGGTTTCTTGCCACGACTGAGACGGTCGACCAGTCGGTGAATGACCAGGTCAGGATACCGACGGATGGGAGACGTAAAGTGACAGTAATGTTGACTATTCAGTGCGAAGTGTCCGGCAGGTTCAGGACTATAGACGGCTTTTTGCAAGCTCTTGAGAACTGCCAGGTTGATCGCATATTCCTGGGGGTTGCCGACGGCCTTTTGTAGGACTTCGCGAATCTCAAAGCGACTTTCAATGTTCTCCACTTCCCAACCGAGGTCCTGCAGGAAGGTTGCCAGGGTGGCAAGCTTTTCTGGTCGAGGTGATTCGTGAAGACGTCGCATGAAAATGATGTCTTGGTCGGTTAACCACTGGGCGACGGCTTCGTTGGCCGCCAGCATGAATTCTTCAATGATTTGGTGGCTCTCGGTCTGTTCTGTAACATGGGCACCGGAAACTTGCCCCTGGTCATCCAGATCAATCTTGATTTCCGGAAGATTTAGTTCCAAGGCACCTCGTGCCATGCGTCGTTTTCTGAGGACGCTGGCGAATTGATGCATGCGGGTCAGCAGGGTGAATACCTCGGGTGCCAGCTGTTTTTTCCATTTCGACGGCTTTTCCAGGAACTCGTCGACTTCCTCGTAAGTGAATCGCCGATCGCTGCGAATGGCGGTTCGCTGGATATCGGTTGCCACCCGTTGCCCCTTGGCGGTCCATTCAATGATCACGGTACGGGCATAACGGATGCAGTCAGGTTGCAGGCTGGCCAGGTGATTGGAGATGGTTTCCGGCAGCATGGGAAGAACCTGGTCTGGCAGGTAAACACTGGTGCCGCGCTGCCGAGCCTCCTGGTCAAGTTGACTGCCCACGGGAACGAAATGTGATACGTCTGCAATGTGGACGTAAAGCCGCCAGTGCCCATTTTCCAGCTTTTCCATGGAAATGGCATCGTCAAAATCCCGGGCGTCTGCCGGATCGATGGTGAGCACCGTAAGCGGGGTCAGGTCCTGTCGATCCTTGGAGATTTCCTCGTTGAATTGTTTTGCCTGTAGTCGAGCATCCTCCATGACGGCTTCGGGAAAGTCGGTGGGGAGGTTGTATTGATGGATAATTGAACGCGTGTCGACTCCAGGTGCGCCCTGGGGTCCCAATACTTCCAGTACGACCCCCTGTCCGGGTCGCGTTCGTGAGGGAAACTGGACGATTTCGATCACGACCTTATCCCCGACCTGGATGCGTTTAGCGCTCGGATCCTGAACCGGAACGGGCCTGGCAAAGACGGTTCCATCCACCAGGACACTGCCTTGCTGTTTGGATTCCTGGTAGGTCCCCACGAACTGGTAGGTTCCTCGTGCCACGATTTCTATAATTTCACCGGAAACGCGTGAGCTGTTGCCTCGCCGAGATCGTTTTGTACGGATACGAACCTGGTCTCCAGTGGCTGCATCCTGGGTTTGGCTGCGAGGGATATAGACGTCATCCCGTTTCGGGTTTTTGGTGTCACGTGGCAGTCGGACGAACCCATATCCATCGGGATGTCGTTGAAAAGTTCCCGTGAGAGATTCCTGTTGGGCCTGGGTTTTCGAGGGCATGACCAGGTGTTTGGGACCGTAGGCCAGTTCTCCACGCTTGACCAGTTTCTTGATGGTTTTGCGCAGTTCGGAAAAACGTTCCTCGGGAAGGTCCAGTTGCCGAGCAATCACCCGGGGTTTGACAGGGCGATAATTCGTGGCCCGGACGTGTTGGAGCAGTTGTTGCTCCAGTTTTGCAATGTTCATGAAATTGTCACGGCGTTTCTCCGGCAAATGGCGGGTATGGCGACGGACCAGTCCGATCTTCGGTAGTCGAGGTTATGATGGGTCCTGGGAGGATTTCGGTGAACCCTCTTCGGTCGAACTGCCTTTGAACAGTTTTCGTCCCCAGGATGGTTGGTAAGAGGTCCAGTGGCCGCTTCCGATGACATCAGTTGTAATTAATTGGTTGGCCAGGTGCATCTTGGCATCCAGGTTGTCCAGGAAGTGCAGGGCGATTGCCTCGGAAGTCATGGGGAGTTTGGGGCTGCCAAATTCATATTCTCCGTGATGACTGACAATCATGTGTTTTAGTCGTAAGAGAAGTTCTGCGGGAAACGGTTCGCCACTCTGCTGCTCGCTTTGGTGGACCTTGTCTTCCAGGATTTTGATTCCCATGACCAGGTGCCCGATTAACTGGCCTTCATCGCTATAAGAGAACCCCTGTTCGTATTCCAGTTCATCGATTTTCCCACTGTCATGCAGGAAAGCGCCCATGGTCAGAAGATCGGAGTCCAGTTCCGGGTAGAGAGGTGCCACGGCCTGCACAAGTTCGATCAGGCCGACGACATGTTCGAGTAATCCGCCGTGGTAGGCGTGGTGATTCTTGATGCCAGCAGGGGCCCGGGAGAACCTGGAGATGAATGTCTCATCGCTAAGGAAACATTCGGCCAGGTTCCGCAAGGCAGGGTTTTGAAGTTGTCGCAGGGTCTGGCCCAGGGAATCTACCAGTTGCGTGATGTTGCCATCACTGAGAATGCTGAATTCAGCTTCGTCAATCGTTTTAGGATCGACCGGTGTGATTTGCGTGGCGATGAGCTGGATGGATCCGTTGTAGAGTTGCGTGGTTCCCTGGACACGCACATAATTTCCGTCTTCGAAGCCGTCAAAGACCTTATTGGAGGTATTCCACTGCATTGCGGTCATGTTACCAGTACGATCGGACAGCTGTAGTTGCAGGTACAGATTGCCGTTACGGTTGGTGCGTAGTTGCTTTTGACTGGCCTGGAAGACCTGATCAACATCATCACGTTGACCCAGCTGGCTGATAAATCGACGTGGCATGGGGCCTGCAAATGTCTAGAGAAGAGGAGGGCAACGGCCATCCGGGTGCTAATCAGACCGATTCTAGAAGTATCTGGCGCGGTCGACAAGGGGATCTCAATATTGCCCCTAAACCACGGCTTCGCCTAGAATGCCGTTTGCTTGATCGGGACCGCGCGAGAAAGGTTTACGGTAAGCATAAAATAAAATTGATACCTGGCGCCCAGCGACGAAGGAGTTTCATGTCAAAAAAGCCAAAAACCGCGATTTCCCCCACCCGGGAAGAAGATTATCCCCAATGGTATCAGCAAGTGATCCGTGCTGCCGACCTGGCTGAAATTTCGCCGGTCCGTGGATGCATGGTGATCAAGCCCTGGGGTTGGGCGATCTGGGAGAACATGCAGAAATCCCTGGATGCCATGTTCAAGGAGACCGGGCATGAGAATGCGTACTTTCCCCTGTTTATCCCGATGAGTTTTCTGGAGAAGGAAGCTGAGCACGTGGAGGGGTTTGCCAAGGAATGCGCGGTGGTGACTCATCACCGGTTAGAACCGGGAGCCGATGGTGGGCTGGTGCCGGCCGGTCCCCTGGAGGAACCGCTGATCGTTCGTCCGACCAGTGAAACGATCATTGGTGCCATGTACGCCAAGTGGGTCCAGTCCTACCGGGATTTACCCATCCTGATCAATCAATGGGCCAACGTGGTGCGGTGGGAAATGCGTACCCGGATGTTCCTGCGAACCTCGGAGTTTCTCTGGCAAGAAGGTCACACAGCCCATGCGACCGAAGAGGAGGCACTGGAAGAGACGGAGCGCATGCTCAACGTGTACGCTGATTTTGCTGAAAACCACATGGCTATGCCGGTCATCAAGGGCGAGAAAACTGCGGACGAACGATTTCCTGGAGCGATTAGCACGTTAACGATCGAGGCGATGATGCAGGATCGCAAGGCCTTGCAGGCCGGCACCTCTCACTTCCTGGGGCAGAATTTTTCACGTGCCCAGGGGATTAAATTTCAGAGCCAGGAGGGGCGTGAGGAGTTTGCCTGGACGACGTCATGGGGTGTCTCGACTCGCCTGGTGGGTGCCTTGATCATGACTCACAGTGACGATGATGGTTTGATTTTACCACCCAAGCTGGCTCCTCGACAAATTGTCCTGTTGCCGATCTACAAGAATGATGAGCAACGAACGGAGGTATTGACCTACTGTGATGAATTGAAGCAGCAATTAGAAGCTCAGCAGTATGCTGGTCAACCGATCCGGGTTCAAGTGGATGATCGTGATCTGCGCGGCGGTGAAAAGAATTGGTACCACGTGAAGCGTGGAGTACCTCTACGAGCCGAAGTTGGACCCCGGGACATCGAGCAGGATTCAGTTTTTCTGGCGCGGCGGGATACGGGTAATCGGGAATCAACACCACGAGCGCAACTGGTGGAGCAGATCGGTTCCTTGCTGGCAGAGATTCAACAAAACCTGTTTGATCGCGCGTTGCAATTACGAGCAGATCACAGCCAGGAAATTAATAGTGCAACGGAATTCGAAGAATTTTTTACGGCCAGTAACACCAAGAAACCGGAAATTCACGGTGGCTTTGCCTGGTCCCACTGGGTTCCTGATCCCGAAACCATGAAACGATTGGCAAAACTCAAGGTGACTGTTCGCTGCATACCTCGCGATGTCGATGCTGAGCCTGGAACCTGTATTTTTTCAGGTCAACCGAGTCCCCAGCGTGTGGTGTTTGGAAAGTCTTATTGACGGTTGTGACGGATGCCTGTGACAGGAAAGGTTCTATCCAGGAAGTTCCTGGGAAATATTTGATGGGTGAGATCAAGGCACATTCGGAAGTCCTGTTATTGTTGGCAGCTTTCACGCGTTACGACGAGGGATTTGAGTGGATACGTGCCACGATCGAGGAAGCCTGGGGAACGATTGCCCTGGAGAGCAGCGAGTTTTCTTTCGATCAGACGGAATACTACACGGCCACGATGGGAACGGATTTGCGCAAGAAGTTTTTCGTACTGGATCACTTGCACGATCCAGCACAATTAGCGAGTGTCAAACGCCAGACAAACGCCTGGGAGGAATCGTACCAGGCTCGGCATGTGCACCCGGAAACACGTCCCTTGAATCTGGATCCAGGATACCTGACCGAGGCAAAGCTGGTGCTGGCTACCACGAAGGATCGTGATCATCGAGTGTACCTGGGCGAGGGAATCTATGCCGAAATCACCCTCTTTTATTCTCGAGGGGGCTGGCAGTCACGTCCCTGGACATATCCCGATTACCAGGATGCGGGTTACCATGAATTTTTTATGCGTTGCCGTGAATTGCTGCGAGAAAAATGCCGTTGAGAAAGTGAGTCGCTGTGCGAAGGTAGAGCGGGTGAACGTTTCCTTGGTCCGGATCGTAAAGAAGCGATGGGATAAATAGTTGACAGGTGTTGCTTATGACAATCATGGATCGAATGTGCTTCGTTGCTGGAACCGTTCTGCCAGCCATGTTCATTTGCTGGGCTACGGTGTTCTGGGTGCGTCGTCGAGCGCCAGGGTGGGGACTGGTGGATCAGCCGTCCTCCCGCAAGGTGCATACCAGTCCTACTCCGATGGGCGGTGGCCTGGGGATATGGAGTGGCGTGATTTTCTCCTTCGTGCTGGGCTATGCGCTGTTTCAATTTATCGGCGCTCAACCGAAAACGCCTTCTTGGGTACCGGAATTCGTGACGTTACACCTGGTGGGTCTGGAGACGCGTCTCGGCGAACTGGTCGTCCTGCTGGTGGGTGCCTCGCTGCTGATGGTGGTGGGGTTATTTGATGATTTTCGCGGGCTTGATTGGCGTTTGCGATTGGGTTTACAGTTCCTGATCACTGCGATCTGTCTGCTTTGGCAGGGTTGGCAGTTAACGATCTTTATTGACCTGCCGGTTCTGACCATCGGGTTGTCGGTTATTTGGGTGGTGGCGTTGATCAATTCATTCAACATGCTGGACAATATGGATGGGGCGTCTGCCGGTGTTGCTGCAATTGCAGCAGCCATCCTGGCGGCGTTCCTGTTGCTGCCAGGTAACGGGGCTTCCGGGGCCCAGTTGTTCGTGGCCGGTTTTCTACTGGTTCTGGTGGGTTCCTTGTTGGGATTCCTTTTTCATAATCGTCCTCCTGCAAAGATTTTCATGGGAGATGCGGGCAGTTACTTTGTTGGTTTTTGTATTGGGATCACGACGCTGCTGGCTACCTATGCCAGCCATGAATTGCCTGGCAAACATACGATCTTGGCACCTCTGTGCGTGATGGCCGTGCCATTTTATGACATGTTGACGGTCATCTGGATTCGGTGCCGCGAGGGTCGCAGTCCGTTCGAGGCGGATCGCAGCCATTTTTCTCATCGATTGGTTGAACTTGGGCTGACCAAGGGGCAGGCGGTTCTGACAATTTACTTGACGACGGCCACCTGTGGTCTGGGAGCATTACTGTTGCACCACGTGGATTCAGTTGGGGCGGCAGTGATCCTGTTGATGATTTGTTGCGTGCTTACCTTGATCGCCATCCTGGAAATAACAGCACGCCGAAAGTTGAAATCGTGAATCACTCAGGCGGCCAGAAACTGTCACAGACTATTGCCAGTAAAAACCGGCAAGGCAGCACGCGTCTACCAGCGGCCCAGTTGGCACGTCGCTCCGTTCGTTGCTGGTTGTTGGGTGCCGTAACCGCTGTCCTGGTGGCGACCAGCCTGGTCACTGGTTTCGCGATCCCATCGCGGGAGTCTAATGACCTGCTGCCAGTGTTTTGCTGGCTATTTATCGGCGTTATCTGGTTACTCGCCCAGTGGCTGCAGGGTAAAGATCGGTTAAAAATGGGAGTCGCGTCATGGGCCGTTTTTGCCATGCTGTCCCTGCACACGATCAGTGGCCTTGTGCGAATGTCCTCCGGTGATCCGCGAGCGACGATCAATACCATCTGGCAGTGGATAAGCTACGGCCTGGTTTTCTGGTTGGTCCGACAACTTGTTCGCAAGGAACGCGAATCGCGTGCTCTCTGCGCGGTAATGATCGGGGTGGCAGGATTTAGTGCGATCCATGGTAGTTACGAATCTTTCTACAGCTTGCCTCGTGAACAGGCGATTTACTGGTCCGGCGATGAATCGGTGAAACAGTCTATGCATCACATGGCAGGACTGACGCACCTTGCGCCAGGTACGCCAAGTCGCTTTCATTTTGAAAGTCGCTTACTGGCTAACGAACCTACGGCGAGTTACGCACTTACCAACTCCCTGGCCGTGTTCCTGACACCCTGGATGATCCTGGTCCTGGGAATCTGTCTGGGGCCGACATCCGCCACTCGACCTTTCCCGGATATTCCCGGAAAGGTAACAGGTGTGAAACGTCACCGTGAAGTGTTCGTGACCGCGCTGGTGGCCACTGTTCTGATCGGCATGTGCCTGGTTCTGACCAGGAGTCGCTCCGCTTACGTCGCTTCGACCCTGGGCATCCTCGGGCTGTTGGTGAGTATCAGCAATGGGCAGGAGAGGCAGTCGCTTCGCAGGTCGGTGTTGCTGATCCTGGTGCTGGGCCTGGGCCTGATTGGAATTGCGTTTGCTGCCAGGCGATTGGATGTGACGGTTTTCAATGAATCGTTCAAGTCGCTTGGGTACCGCTTTCAGTACTGGCGTTCCACGTTTGCCATGATCATGGAATATCCGTGGTTTGGCTGTGGTCCTGGAAACTTTCAGCAGTATTTTGCCCAGTTCAAGTTGCCGCAGACAAGTGAAACAGTAACGGATCCACATAACCTGTTATTGGAAATCTGGGCCACGGCAGGCAGCCTGACGCTGCTGGCCTCCGGCTGGCTGGCCTATTCTTTTTGGCATCAGTTTCGTGAGCATCGACAAGAGAGCAGGGCTGTAGCGATTGGAGACCCGGTGGGAACCGTCATGCCGATCTACCTGGGTGCGTTCGTCGGCGGGTCGATCCCAGTATTTTTCCTGTCGTCACATGAAAGCGTGTTGCTGGGTGTTTTTGTCGTGGTGGTTTTTGGTGTAAACAAGATTCATCCGTGGGTTCAGGCAGGTTCTCTTTCACCCAACGTGGTAGCTATCGCCCTGGCTGCCTGGATGATTAACTTGCTAACTGCCGGTGGTATTGGTATTCCGGGAGTCGCGATTACAGGTTGGCTTTTATTGGCAATGGCTTTGCCGCGACCTGATATTATGCCCGGCATGTTATCACGTCGCTGGACAGGGGTGTTGTTGGGGGGAAGTGTTTTACTGGCGGGTATCTTTTACGTGACCGGGTTGTTACCGCTTTACCAGTCGTCTGCACAGATGGCGGTTGGAGCAGGGGCCATCCAGGAGGCAGAGCAGTTGTTATTGGATGAGTTGCCTGGTGCTGCTGAGCAGTCCTGGGAGCAGGGGCGTAACGCCTGGCTGGCAGCGGCGGAGAGTGATCCTTATTCGGCAATTCCCTGGATACAACTCACGAGGCTTTACTGGAAACAATGGAAACGGACGGAACAAGTAGGCGATTACGAACAATTACGTGCGATGGCGATTCGGGCGATACAACTCAATCAGCAATCTTATGTATTACAAATGATGATTGGAGATTATTATTTAGATGTTGCCGGGAAGCACGAGGTCGCGTTGGAGGAAGCTCTGCAGTGTTACCAGAAGGCACAGCGTTTGTATCCGGCGAGTGCTATAATAGTGGCTCGCCTGGCTTATATTTATGAATTGAATGAGGACCGGGAATCGTCGTCGCGTCTTGCGAAGCGGGCCCTGGAACTGGATGGACTCAATCCTCACATGGAGTTCAAGTTGGGCTTGCGGAAACTATTTGAAGATGCTGCGATGGGATCGCTGGATAAGATATCTGGCAAGACCGCCGAAGAGGTGATGCAGGAATTGCTCGGGCATGATCTCCAGGGTGAGGCAGCAGAGTGAGGAAGCGTGGCAGCCCTGGCGAGCATGGGATGCCTCAACAGGTCCTCGGTGATGGAAGACAAGGAAACATGACGTGAAAAAACTAGTACCCCTGGGGATTTTGATGCTGGTTGTTGGTATCGGTATCGGTATCCGTGTTGCGCAGTTTGAAATATCCCAGTACGCCCCGCGATTTGGTGATGATGAGTACGTCAGTGCTGACACGAGCGGTGATGGCCAGGGAGATGGCCCCAGGGTCATGATGGTGAATGGTAGTGATTTTGATTTTGGCGTGATGGAACGTAATGGAACTCGTAGCCATCAATTCGAAATCAAGAATACCGGCAACGCCCCGCTTTCGCTGAAAAAAGGGGAGACCACGTGCAAGTGTACGATGAACAAGCTGGTGGATGGAGTGTTGCAGCCGGGTGAATCCGTGAAGGTCGAATTGGAATGGATTGCCAAGGAAGTAGGGCCAGACCTGGTCTTTGTACAAACGGCAGATATCAAGACGAACGATCCGTCCCGCAAGGTGCTTCGGTTAACCATTCGTGGTGATATCATTACGACGGTTAAAGTGGTGCCCTCCGTTCTCGTGATGAGCAGTATTTCAGCGAGCGAGGGTGCAGAGGGACAGGTTTCTGTTTACAGTTACCGGACAAATGATCTGGACTTCGTCGAGACCAAGGTGGATCCGAAACTAAAGGAATTTATCGAGGCGGTCGTGGAGCCGATGAGCGCAGAGGAACTGGGCGCGGATAAGCGTGCTCGCAGCGGTAGAAAATTGAAGATTCGATTGAAGCCAGGTTTACCAGTGGGTGCCCTGGACCAGACCGTTTGGTTGAAGACGAACCTGGAAGATTCTCCCCTGGTGCCGGTATATTTCCAGGCAAAGGTGGTGAGAGATATTTCTATCTATGGAAGGAACTTTAACCGGGTAACGAATCATTTGCGGCTTGGAAAGGTGCTTCAAGCGGACGGGCTGCGGACCGAGCTGCGTTTGCTGATACGAGGTGAACAGCGAGATACCGTGAAGTTGACAGTCGCCTCCGTGGACCCGCCCGAGAGTCTTGAAGCCAAGATTCGATCTTCGGACCAGGCTGCAACGGGGAAGTCATTCCAGCATTTCCTGGATATCACGATTCCCAAGGGCGCTGAAGTGATATCACGATTAGGTGATAATCAGAACAAGCCGGTTCGCATTCTACTTAATACAACGCATCCCCAGTTCAAGACGATTACGATCACGGTGGCGTTTGAAGTCACCAAGTAAACGGGTACGCAAGGCCATGAATTTCAGCATGCGTGAGACGAATCCAGCGCGGCAAGTGTGTCAGAATTTTCTGATCGTGGTCGTTATGTTAGGAGGGGCACTTTGCGTTGCGGTTGGTTGCCCGGCCCCGTCGCCCACGGCTCCTGTCGAGGATCCACCTGCTCCAGCCAGTTCTCCTGGTAAACAGAGCGAAGAGCCGGTGGTCACAGGGAGCGAGGCCGTTGCAGAACCGCAGGAGAAAGATGTGGTAGAGGAGGGGACTGCGGTTGATCCGCAGTCGGTTGATCCGCAGTCGGTTGATCCGCAGTCGGTTGATCCGCAGTCGGTTGATCCGCAGTCGGTTGA
>Ga0163108_10000654_pt1 | contig 25765 bp, 20 predicted proteins | sample Fk1155metaG_FD_109644 | JGI IMG/M metagenome (GOLD analysis project Ga0163108, IMG submission 109644) | Marine microbial communities from the Central Pacific Ocean - Fk160115 155m metaG | ecosystem: Environmental > Aquatic > Marine > Oceanic > Photic zone | place: The Central Pacific Ocean...
ACTGGGACGTCACCATTGGCGGTGACTCCCATACGCGGATGTCCAAGGGCATCGCATTCGGCGCGGACTCTGGCACCGTGCCTTTGGCTTTGGCGACTGGTGAGGCGACCATGCCCATTCCGCAGTCGGTCAAAGTGACCTTCAAGGGCACCCTGAAAGATCACATGGACTTTCGTGATGTTGTGCATGCCACACAGGCCCAGATGCTCAAGGAATTTGGCGGCGAGAACGTCTTTCAGGGCAAGGTGATTGAGGTCCACATCGGAACCTTGCTGGCCGACCAAGCGTTCACCTTTACGGACTGGACGGCGGAGATGAAGGCCAAGGCGTCCATCTGCATTTCACAGCGTGACACGTTGATAGAATCTCTCGAGATCTCAAAGAGCCGAATTCAGATCATGGTCGACAAAGGAATGGACAATGAAAAGCAACTTCTGCAAGGCTTGATCGACAAAGCCGATACCAGGATTGCAGATCTCCGTTCTGGCAAAAAACCAGCCTTGACACCAGACTCCAATGCCAAGTACTCCTCAGAGTTTGTGGTCGATCTCGATCAAATCATCGAGCCCATGATTGCGGATCCGGATGTGGACAACGACGATGTCTCCAAGCGCTATACGCATGACACGATCCGGCCCATCTCCTATTACGGCGGGAACAAGAAGGTTGACCTTGGCTTTGTCGGATCATGCATGATTCACAAGGGTGACATGAAAATCATCTCCCAGATGCTCCGGAACATCGAGCGGCTGCATGGAACCGTTGAGTTCAAAGCACCGCTCGTGGTCGCGCCGCCCACCTACAACATTGTGGACGAACTGAAGGCGGAAGGGGACTGGGAAGTCCTGGAGAAGTATTCAGGCTTTGTGTTTGATGACGATGCGCCCAAGAGTGCTGCACGGACCGCATACAAGAACATGATGTACCTCGAGCGGCCTGGCTGCAATCTCTGCATGGGCAACCAAGAGAAAGCAGAGAAAGGCGATACGGTCATGGCCACATCCACACGGCTTTTCCAAGGTCGGGTTGTTGCCGACAGCGATGAGAAGAAGGGCGAGTCTTTGCTGGCCTCCACACCGGTCGTTGTTTTGTCGACCATTCTCGGTCGCACACCGAACATCGACGAGTACATCGCGGCCGTTGAGGGCATCAAGCTTACCAACTATGCGCCGCCCGTAAACTGAATCAGCGACGGGCCCACAGTGCCGGCAAGCCCATGAGCATGGCCGGTGTGTGTGCCACCAGCCAATAGGTGCCGGCGTAGGCCATTGCACTGGCTTCGTCGACGCCGAACATGGGCAGAACCAAAACGCTCGCAGCCGCAGGACCTGCCGCCATGGTGGGTGGCAAGACAAACGCAGCGAGCGAGGAAATTCCCAAGACCAAAGAGGATGCCATCAGCGGGTCGGAGACCCCAGCACCACTTGCGGGCATCGCCAAGCTAAAGGCGGCCACAACCAACACAACCTGCGCGGCCGCGGCCGCGGTTTGAATCCCGAGATACCGTGCGTCTCTGAGGATGGCAGAGGTCTCGACGAAAATGCGTTGAATCAGCCGCCAGATGGGGTTGCTTGGCGCGGGTGCATCGGCCCACCGTCGCCCCAAAATCGCCATGATCACCAATACCGCACAGCCAACACCGACACTGGCTGCGATCCACATCATGGCGTTGATGCGTGTACCTTCTCCGAACAGTTCGGCCCAGTGTGCTGCTCCCATCCCAAAGATGGCCAACAGAAAGAACGCGAAGAGGGCGGCTTCGAGAAAGCTGGTGACGCCCACGGCCGCCGTACCGACGGGGACCGGCACTTTGCATTCCCTTTCCATAAACGCGATGGCGGCCAGATCACCGGCCCGTGCAGGGAGCGCGAGGTTCAGGACACCGGCGGCCAGCCCAAGTGAAATGATTTTTTTGGTCTGCGGCCGTGGCTTTGGTAGAGCGAGCCACAGTCGGTATTCATGGAAGAGCAGTCCCGATGCTTTGACCAAAAAGGCTGCCAATAGCCAACCCACCGATCCCGCTTCCAGCGTGCGAAGGACTGCGGCACCATCGAGATCGCGCAGCAACAACCAAAGGATCAGTCCCGAAAGACCGATCTGGATACCGACTCGGGTTCCGCGATGGTTTAGAAACCGCTGCATTCAATTCGCAGGTGGTAGTTGCCCACAGCTCCACCCTTGCCATCGACCGCGATGAGGTAATTCTCTTCACGTTGGGTCGAGACCATCGTCACATCGCCACCCCGAGGGGTTCGATCGGCCTGGCACTCTCCGACCCGCGCGGCATGTCCCATTTTTGGGCATTCCAACTCGCGATCATTCCACCGCATAGCGAAGACGTTGAGATCCTCGCAGTCGCTGGTCAAGATGGCTTTTGCGTTGGTTTTTCGGGGGACTTTGAGTTTGTAGACCATTTCGGGACCACCGTGACCGCCCTCGTTCGAAATCGAGAAGCATGTGGCGCGTCGGTAAAAATCATCTTCCCAATTTCGATTGCCCATCTTGTTGTTGCCACGAATCTCATCGCCACATTTGAGGGTTCGGGAAACACAATCTTTTGGTCGTCGGGAAGGGAATGGTTCCTCACACTCCATGTCGATGACGGCCCATTCCTCATTGAACTTTTCGAGTATCGGGATGAACATGGCTACTTTTGGGCCCAAGGTGTCGCAACCTTGCAGGGTCAGCAGTGCGGTGAGCAACATACTCATAGAACGAGCTCCTCTCGTAGGAGTCCGAACATTTTGCTGTCCGCTGAGTCTCCTTCTGCATCGAGTCCACCGCGCATGGTGCCCTCCTCTTGAAAGCCGAGTCGGCTCAGAACACGGATGGCACCCTCATCTCCCGAATGCACACGGGCTTCAAAGCGGGTCACATCCTCAAAGGCCACGTTCAGGTAGCCAAGCAGGGCTTTTAAGGACTCTGTTGCCAAGCCCTGTCCCGCCACATCGGGGTGAAGAACCCACCCGATCTCGATCGCAGGAGGGGAGAGCCATACTTGCCGGAACACCACACCACCTATCAAGCGGTGGTTGAATGTGACGCCAAGATCACAGCGAGGAGGACGGCCATAGCGGGCCACGGTGTCGGCCATGTAGCGGGCGATGGAGGCGGGGTCGGTTCCGCCCAACCAATTGCCATATCGTGAGGCGGAGTAGGCGCTGGTAAATGCATGCACAGAGCTGAGATCACTGACGACCATGGGTCGAATGACCAGCCGTTCTGTTGTGATCTTGGGTGGATTCCATCCGTTCATGAGGAGGTGTCTCCTGTTGGTCCACCGGCTTCAATCCAGGCGGTCAATCCGCCGGAAAGAGACCAGGTTTCATCGAGTCCGCGGTGTCGCAAAAATCGAACGACGGCATCCGCATCATCGGGGTTGGGTGCCACGACAACGATTTGGGTGTCGGGGGGTAGTTCTGCGATGCGTATGCCGATGTCTGCATGCGGTATGTGAAGTGCTCCGGGGATTTGAGCGGAATCATCCGCATCCACGACACAACCCTTCTCCAGCGCTTCGATGGCTTCTGCAGCCTCTACATGAAATGGGCCTGGATCGAAATCGGTGGGCACCGAAATGTCCATGCCTGGAAGGCTGCGCGCAGAGGCGGCATCCCGTTCGGCATGGTTCGCCCATTTCTTCGCTTCTTGGCTTTGCACCGCCCGAGCGACACCACCCAAGACCTTGAAGGGGAGATTCAGCATCTTTCCAATCATGAGAGGACTATACCCTTTCGCTGCAAAGAAGGGTTGTTGCCTTGTCGGTGATGCAGCCGATAGTTTGCTCAAGATATGATCGGTTCCCCACCATTTGGGCTCCTTCTGCTGAATCAAGTACGACCGTGAATGACGTAATATTTCAATTTGTCTGGCCCGTGTTTGGTTGTGGGCTGATAGGGTGTCGGCGTGCGAATCTTGATGGCTGCGCGGCGGTATCCGCCGGATGTGTACTCGGGGACGGAAACGGTCTTCCAAGCGCTTTATGAACGAGCCCGAGCACGTCATGAAGTTCGATTGGTTGCGGGCTGGTCTGGGGCGCGAGAAAGAATCCCTGCAGAAGCGGTGGGTGTGCGACTCCGTGGCATGAAGCGTCCCGCGCAATGGCTCGCGATGGCCCGGGCAATTCGCCAGGAGATCAAGCGCTGGAAACCGGATGTTGTGTTGAGCAACAGCATTGAAATACCGCCCACGGGCTGTCCCACGATTTGCATCGTTCACGATTTGAATTTCGGTGAGCCGGGCGGCCGACCTGTGGGTGTCTCCCGGGAATCTTGGAGTGGATGGGCGCGCCGTTCCTTTTACGGGGTTCGTAGCCGGAGCCTGGATCGGGTGGTGACGGTCAGTGAGGCATCGCGAACCGCTTTGATTCAGGCGGGTGTTTCCGATGACCGCATCGTCGTGATCCGAAATGGGGTGGATACCGATGTGTTCACGCCGGGGTGCGATTGGGCGCCAGGAGAAATCACCCAGTTTGCTTACCCTTCTCGGATTCTTCCAGGAAAAGCACAACATTTGGCCATCGATGCCTTGGCGCGGTTGCCGAGGTTGCACAAGCGCCGGGCGTCCCTGCATATTGTTGGTGCGAACACGGATCCGGTGTATCTCGATCAAATTCGGGTCCAGGCATATGAGCAACCGGTTCGATTTAGCATTGATGTACCGGGCATGGTTCCCCACATTCAAGAGTCGGATGTGGTGGTTTTTCCGAGCGTGATGGCCGAAGGTTTTGGTTTCACTGCTGTCGAAGCCATGGCGTGTGGAAAGCCAGTGATCTGGTCGGACCAACCTGCGATTCGAGAGGCAACTGGCGGAATCGGTATCCCTGTTCCCGTTGGTGACGTGGCAGCCATTCGCACAGCCATGATGCATTTGATGGACAATCCTGAGCACATGGTTGAACTCGGTCGAAAAGGGCGTGAATACGTAGAGGAGAACCACAGTTGGGATGGTGTGTGGGAGCGGTATGAACGGGTGATCGGCGCAGTGATGAGGTGAACCCGGTACACTGAAGCCATGGGGAATCAAACGCTCGAGAACCAAACGGGTCATGTGTGGATGACCAGTGTATGGACCGCCGCTGAGATCCGTAAAGGGATGGAAGCGCTGTTGGTCCAGTTTGCTTCCACACTTCCGGAGAACCAAAATGCCCACATTGTTCTGAAACCGAATTTGAACAATGACTTGGTTGCACTATCCGGAAATTGCACTGATTTACGCGTGCTGACGGCATTGGTGGAAGGCTTGCAGGCGCGGGGCTTTCAGAACATCAGCATTGCAGATGGTTCCAATGTGGGCGTGGATAGGCGTGGGATCGACACATTCAAGCGTTTGCGGGTGGATGCGCTTGCGCAACGCTTGGGCGTTCAAACCTGCAACTTGAATGCGCAGGATGGCCGCCAGCATCCCCTTCATGGCGGGGCCACTCCGCGGATTGCAGCCATCATCGAGGATGCGGATTTTTTGGTCAGTGTGCCCACCGTGAAAACCCATGTGGAAGCGGGCCTCAGCTGTGCCATGAAGAACTGGGTGGGCATTGTGGTTGGGCAGGACAAGCGCCAAATGCACTATGCCTTGAATCAAAACATTCAGGCCATCAATGAAGTGGTGAAGCCGGATCTCGTGGTGGTGGATGGCATTGTCGGCATGGAAGGCAATGGCCCTGGAGATGGAGAGCCTGTGCGGTTGGGCTTTTTGGTGGGGGCTACGCATGCTCCGCTGTGTGACTTGGCAGTGGCCCGCATGGTGGGGCTGGAATGTGAACGCATTCCATACCTGATGGAGGCACGGGCGGCGGGTGTGTTGTCGGATGCGGATGTTCACGATGTGTCGAAGGCGTTCTCTCTCGTGAAGCAGATGGTGCCGGCGCCCGATCGCCCTGTGATCGCCAAGGTTTCCGAAGACCCCAGACTGGCTTGGTTGAAGCGAGCGGTTCGTCCCCTGACTGATCGGCCTGTGATCGCGGAAGCGGCCTACCGGTTGGGTGTCATTCAGGATGTCTACAATTTGGAAGACGATGAGATTCAGGGCATCCGGCGAGGGGAAGCAGACTGTACGCCTTGCAAGGCCTGCGAGGATGTTTGTCCGACGGGTTTGCGGGTGGATGAAATCGGGATCAAGACGGACATGCCGGATTGTATTGGGTGCTTGTATTGCTGGTGGGTGTGTCCGGATGATGTGCTTCAACTTCAAGGTTCGGCGGGTGCGATGCATCGCCAGGTAGATCGATACAAACAGGTGATTGAGAAGCTGTGATCGCCTTGTGGTGTTTGGGGGCCGCGTGGGCTGCAGCACCGGGACATGTCCGGATTGCAGCTCGCCCACCAACTACGCTTTCGGACTTGAGTGCCATGGATGTCGCGGTTCGGGTGTGGTGGGACCAGACGGAAGAGCCGGTGATGGTTCAGGCAGCGAAAGGTGGTCAGTGGGTGTCGCTCATCGACCAGGCCGATCCCGGTTTTGAAACGCCTGTATTGCCCAGAGGGACGGCCCTCCGTGTGGGCAATACAGAGAGCGGATTCAGTGAACCACTGTATGTGCCATGGTTTTTCGGGCCGGCGGAATTGAGCGCACTCGGGGCAGAGCCAGGAACGTTGTTGGCGGGCACGGTGGGAGAAGTTGTTGTTGACGGAAAGAGCATCTGGGCCGCGACACTGGGTGGCGGATTGGTTCGCGTAGAGGACGACGAAGTGCGCATTTGGACCCGTTATGACGGGCTGCCCAGCGACACGGTCATTGCTGTAGCGGCCGCTGGCCCGGTCGTTCTGGCTGGCACCGCATCGGGCGCAGTACGGCTGAACGAAGGCGTGGTGGAGCGGGTGTGGGACACGGAACTGCCGCATCCTTGGACGCAGGCAGTTGCATTGGATGGCGAACACCAATGGGCTGGAACGCTCCACGGTTTGGTCCGCTTGGCGCCCTGGTCGGTGTTCAGCGACAAACCCCCCTCTGTGTACACCCTGGCCCCGGATGGCCAAGGTCGCGTGTGGGCGGGCATGGGTGGTCTTCGGAATTTTGAATCCAATGGAACCTTGGGGCCTGTCGTGGCGCTGGAGAATGACCGAATCTACGACATCGTGATCGACGATGAAGTGTGGGTGGCATCGGAAGATGGGGGCGTGCACAGAAGCCAAGAAGGAAGCATGGTCCCGCAGGTGGACCTTGGTTTGGGCAGTGCTTTCTCCTTGGCCAAACTCACGGGAGGTTGGTGGGCTGCGGGGGGAAGTCAGGGACTTTTTGGTCCAGCCGGACAAGTGGTTGGCTACCCCGATGGTTTGCCTGGCCATTCGGTTTGGGCGCTCGCTTCCGCGACGGATGGCGCGTCTCTTTGGGTTGGAACCGATCGCGGGCTCGCTCAATTCACGCCAGCCCCCCCAACCATGCTCCCCATTGTTCGCCGTTTTGACGTAGGGGTGTGGCCTGCCCGTTCACCGACCGCAGCCGTGCTGCCTGCCAAACATGGCTTCTGGGTGGTCGATGATAGAGGTGTGCGCCGGTTCGGCCTTCCCCATCGATATGCCCAAAACCTGGAAGTTGCGGGGCCCGAACAAATGCGAACCCTCTTGTCGGATGCCAAGACGGTTTGGGCTGTGGGCCGGTGGCAAATTGTGCGAATGGATCGGCGTGGTCGTTTGCGCAGCGGTCATACGCGGGTGGGGATTCGCGATGCGACGCTCTTTCGTGGGAATCTATGGTTTATCAGTGAGCAAGGACTGCACAAATGGGATGCCCGGAACATGACGGCATCCTTGGTACTTGAGCGACCCGGCTTCACCCGTCTGGTTGCAGGCTCTCGGTCCATGTGGGGTGTGATGGATGGTATTCCGGTGCAGGTGATCGGTGGCATGAGTCGACCGTTCCTGCGTGCTTCCGCGGTGGAAGACTTGTCGGTGGCCGGTGATTTTGTCTGTCTTGGAACACGCGATGGGCTGGAGATGATGTTTCCAGATGGAGAAGTTGTAGACGTACTGGGTGAGTCGGATGCACGGGAAGTCATTTCAGCCGTGGCAGCGGACGGTGCGGGTGCGTGTTGGTTCGCTTCCGCCACGGGGAAGGTGGGAAGAACCGGGACTGCCGACCAAGTTCGATTGCGCGAAATTCCAATCGAGACGGATGCCGAGGTGTATCGAATCGTGCCGGATGGCGATTGGGCTTGGATTCTGACGAATCAAGGAACTTGGCGGGTGCATATCGAAAAACCATGAGGCATGATGCAAGAGGAGATCGGCATGACCATCTTGGATTGCAGGAATCGTCGACAATTTTTGATGCTGACGGGCACGGGCTTGGTGGGCGTTTTGGTTGGGTGCACACCCAAGGCCCGCAGTGATGCAGGCCGCATTGCCGACGGAGATGAGTCCGTGGATACGGGACAGTCCGTGGATACGGGAGAGTCCGTGGATACGGGAGAGTCCGTGGATACGGGAGCGTCTGTCGATACGGGAGAGTCCGTGGATACGGGAGCGTCTGTCGATACGGGAGAGTCCGTGGATACGGGAGCGTCCGTGGATACGGGAGCGTCTGTCGATACGGGAGCGTCTGTTGATACCGGAGGCCACTCCGGCGGTGTAGACACAGGCGACGGCACGGATACCGACACGGCTGGGTCAGGTTCTGACACCGGTACAGATACTGGAACCGGCGACGTGGCTGTTGAAACACCAGAAGTTTGTGCACCGACCGACCCCGATATTGAGGGCCCGTTTTATCGCCCGGATGTGCCAATCCGCTCCGATCTCGACTTGTATGGTGATGCGGGAGTTCGATTGACCCTGTCGGGTCTGGTCCTCGATCTCGATTGCAACCCCATTCCCGATGCTGTGGTGGAGATTTGGCATGCAGATCCGACCACCGTCCCCGTTGAGGAACTGACTGCCGCTGATTCAGTGGACTACGATCACACGTCTGCGGAGATGCGGTACCGGGGACAAACGGCCACCGATGCAGATGGTCGCTACACATTTCACACCAAAAAGCCCGGGTGGTATCGCGTTGGTTCTACGTTTCGCCCGATGCACCTTCATGTGAAAGTGTGGGTTGGTGGTCGCGAACGGTTGACCACCCAACTGTACTTCCAAGGCGATCCCTATATTGAAGGCGATCCCTGGGCCTCTTTGGACCGGGCAGTGACCGCAGTCGCGGACGGAGAGGGGCGTGAAACAGCGACCTTCAATTTCACGGTAGTCCCGGATGCATTGGTCACCGAATAGACGAAATACCATGTAGTATTGAGGCAGTAGCGACTCAGTCTGTAGAGACCCACGATGACATTTCGAAAAATGCAGAACCGTCGGAAATTTATGGTGCTCACGGGCACAGGTTTGGCGGGTGCGCTGGTTGGCTGTTTAAAGAAAGGAACTTCGAGTTCCGACGACTCCGCATTTGGGAATGGCGGTTCAACCGATGACTCTGGAACCACGGCCACAGGTGGTGGCACCGAGGGAGGCACCGAGGGAGGCACAGGTGGAGGCACCACCGGTGGCACAGGTGCGAGCACGGGTACGGGTGGGGAACCACCGGACGAATGCACGCTGACTGATTCGGATATTCCAGGCCCGTTCTACGTAGAGGATGTCCCGGTGCGCAGTGAACTCGACCTGTATGGAGACCCGGGGACGGAACTTACCCTTGCTGGTTTTGTTCTCGACACCGATTGCAATCCGATCCCCAATGCGGTTGTTGATGTTTGGCACGCCGACCCCACGACCGTCGCCGTCGAAGATCTGACGGCTGCGGATTCCGTGGATTACGACAACACCTCATCTGAGATGCGGTATCGGGGTCAGATCGCGACGGACGCGGATGGCCGCTACAGCTTTCACACCAAGAAGCCAGGTTGGTATCTGAATGGCGATTCCTTTCGGCCCATGCATATTCACGTAAAGATTTGGGTGGATGGGACAGAGCGATTGACCACGCAGTTGTATTTCGATGGCGACCCCCACATTGAGGGTGATCCATGGGCGAGTGCAGACCGTTCGATTGTGTTGACTTCAGACGGTTCAGGTGGTGAAGTCGGCAATTTCGATTTCACTGTGGATGTGTCATAAACCGATTTTGCTGCGGATTATGCGCATCACAAACAGCGGATTGCCGACCAGGTAGCGCTGCCATTTTCCGGTCGGATTCGCCCACAGTCGGGCCAGCCATTCGGCCCGATTCGTGAGCCACTCGGGGCCCCGGCTCTCCACGCCAGCCAGCACATCGGCCGTTGCACCGACACACCAAACCACAGGGGCGTCGATGGCACTTCTGCGGGCCTCGACCCACAATTCTTGCGTGGGTGTACCCATGCCAACCAGCAGGATGTCTGGTTTGAAATCATTGATTTTGGTCAGAACCTCCGCATCTTCTGGACCCGCATGTTTGTGGAAGCCGTGGTCTGTTGCGATCTCCAGTTGAGGGTGCCGTTCTCTCAAGATCTTGGCGGCCTCATCGGTCACGCCCTTCGCCCCACCGATCCAGTACAGGCGCCACCGGCCCTCGGCGTGTGCGGCCAAGTCCCAAATCCAATCCGCTCCCGTCATGCGGGCAGGGATCGACGCGCCCAGCATGCTGGCACCCAGCCGGACACCGTTGCCATCGCAGTACACCAGGTTTGCCGTTCGCAGAAAGGCTGCCAGGGCCATGTCTTTTTGGGCCGAATTCACCACATGGACGTTCGCGTAAGTGATGGTTGCATCGCCCGTCGCATGGAGCCGTTCGATGTTCTCGATCAGCTCGTTGGACGGCATTGGGTCAACGGGGACCCCAAGGATCTCGATGCGTTTCATGGTCATCCCTTGCCCATCGAGAGTAGACCGTCTTGTACATCCACTCAAGTCAGGGCTTGGGTTCTCATGAAAAACGGCCACTGCGAACGGGGGTGCACCCGTTCACAGTGGCCTTTACCCTATGCGCGGGGCTGCGGGGTAATGCGCAGGTACGGCTTCAATTCAACAAATCCCTCGGGGAATTTCTCGGCCAACACATCATTGTCCTGAATGGAGGGCAGGATGATGACGTCGGTACCGTCGGTCCAGTTGGCCGGTGTTGCGACTGCGTGCGTATCGGTCAACTGCAAGCCGTCGATGACGCGAAGGATTTCGTCGAAGTTTCGTCCGGTTGGTGCAGGGTATGTGAGGGTCAGACGGACCTTTTTGTTTGGATCGATGATGAACACCGAACGAACGGTCAGGGTGTTGTCTGCCTCGGGGTGAATCATTCCGTAGGCTGAAGCCACGGTGCGGTCCTCGTCTGCAACGATGGGGAAGTTCACCGTGGTGTTTTGGGTTTCGTTGATGTCCAAGACCCAATTGTCGTGGCTCTCGCGGCTATCCACAGACAGTGCGACCACCTTTACATTGCGTTTTGCGAACTCCTCTCCGAGCTTTGCGACGGTTCCCAGCTCGGTGGTGCAGACCGGCGTGAAGTCCTTCGGGTGGGAGAAGAGAACACCCCAGCTATCACCCAGGTAGGAGTGAAAGTCGAGTGTGCCAATGGTGGAGTTTTGATTGAAATTCGGCGCGATTTCGCCAAGCTTTAAGCTCATGATAAACCTCATGGGGTTGGCCGACATAAACGCCGGCACTGGATTGAATGAGCACCCACGCAACATGCGAAGGACTCAGGGGGTATCGGGGGCCGGTGGCGCAGTGATCACGCGGTGGTGATCTTCAAGGCAGCCGCCGGCTACATACAACATGAACAGAGACAACAACCCAGGCCGCAGACATTGCGGTTCGTGTTCACGGGGTTGTTGAAGGAATTGTTCATTTGTTTTCCAGGACCCCAATCTTGTCTGTCCCACAAGTTTCGTCAAGCATAAAATTTGAACTTCTACTAGGACTCGATTCCGCTCGTGCGATCTGCCAGAACCAATGAGATCGCGGCGGCCAACAGCAGGAAGCAAGGGATGGAGGCCAACCATATTCTGGTGTCTGAAAAGGACATCACGGTCCCCAAAGTGGCTTCGCAGATACCGGCGACAAGGGCACTTCCGATCACGATCCCCATGGATGGTAGCCAACGGTGGGCCAAGCCAGATGGAAGGATGGGCACCAAGCAGAGTATCCAGATGGTTGCGATAAATGTGGCCCCGACACTGGTCGAGAGGGCGAGCCCAACCAAACCCAAGGGGCCGATCAACATGGAGTTCAGGGTGAAGTTCACCGTCACCGAGGCGATGCCCAGCGTCAGCACCAATGCCAGGTTCCGTTCAACAATGTGCGCGCGAAGGGCCAACGCCCCCATCAGGGCCGGTAGAATTCCGGGGATGTAGTACCCCAGAACATGCGCGGTATTTCTAGTGTCTTGGGGGGTGAAAGCCCCATGTTCGAACATCATTTCAATCAGTGCGTACCGGCCGATGAACATGCCGGCGAGTGCGGGTGAAGCCAGCAGCAGGGTCCAGCGCATGGACTTGTCCATGCTGATTCGTGACCGCGCGGATTCACCCTTGGCCGCATCGTTGGACCACGTCGCAAAGGCGACCATGGCGAGGGTGCTGATCATCAATGTAGTGGGGATGATTCGCGCCCTGTCTGCGAATTCCAGGGTGGCCACACTTCCTTGTTCGAGGGTGGCAGCAAAGCCTTTGTCGATCACCAGGTTGAGGGCCACCAGGACTTCCCCGCCCAAGATGGGGGCGAAATCCCGCCCTACTTGGCGAATAGCGGGGTTGAGTTTTGTTGTGGGTTCGATGTCGACACCCGCCAGTGTCAACCAAACTCCCCACCACAGTGCCTGAACGGTTTCTCCAAGGATGAGCCCAATGGGAAGGGCGTGTGCCCCAGCTGGCTCCAACAACATCCAAGTGGTTCCGATCACGACCACTGCGCGGATGAGTGGGGTGAACGCGATCCGCTTGAACAGGCCTTCTACTTCGCAGCCGGCCCGCAGTACGGCCCCTGCACTGGTGACCACCATGAAGGGCAGGAGTTCCCACAGGAACATGGCCGCAAGAGACTGGGTTTCGGTTTCAAAATCTGTGAAGTTTTCCAGAACCCATGGCCCGCTCAAACAGAAGCAGAGTCCCAGGGCTGTGGCGAGGCCTGCGGACCAAACGAGGAGCCCTCCGATCATCTGTGGGACTTCGTGGGGGGATTCTTGTTTGACCCGTGCCAAGGCTGGGGTGACCGTTGTGGCCACCGCAGATCCCGCCAAAACAACAGCAAAGGTTGGAAATGCGAGGGCCCAGAACCACGCATCGGTGATCAAGTCGACGCCAAACCAAAGCGCCACCACCACCGGGATCAGGAATGCCGCCCCCCGGCTTGTGATGGCAATCGGGATCAGGGTGAGGGTTGCACGGCCAACATTTTGTCTCAATGGAAGCCTCTCCCGCGGATCACTGCAGGAATGGTGCGAAGCAACAGCAGGATATCGCCCCAAACCGACCAGTTTTGAATGTAATCGATGTCGAGCCGAACCATGTCTTCCATTTTGAGGTCTCTCCGATCCGAGACCTGCCATGTACCCGTGATTCCCGGTTTGACTTTGGATCGTTGATTGAACCAATACGCGAGTTCGGAGTCGGTTTGGATTCCTTCCAAGTCGCCCAGAGGCAGTGGTCGTGGGCCCACCAGGTTCATGTCGCCCACAAGAACATTCAACAGCTGGGGAAGCTCGTCGATCGACCATCTTCGCAAATGGCGTCCCACTGGCGTGATGCGTGGGTCCTCCCGCAATTTGAACAGCACACCCTCGGAGTCGTTTTGTTGCTGGAGTTCCCCGCGCATGGTTTCTGCATTCACCACCATGGACCGAAATTTTAACAACTCAAAAGCTTGTCCAGCCTGTCCACAGCGGCTTTGTGTGAAGAGGGCTGGGCCCCGATCAGAGATGCGAATGGCGAGACCGATGAGCATCAGCACCGGCAGTAAAATTACGCTGCTTGGAATCACCACCATCAAATCCAAAATCCGCTTGAGCAAGGCTCCGCGGGTGGGGTAGGCGAGGGAAGTCAGGTCCACCAATTCCAGGTCGCCCAGATCGGTGAGCGACATGCGTGGGTTGGCAAGCCCCCAGTTTGAAGGCATTTGAAGGAGCTGCAGCCCCATTTTGTTGACGCGGTTTGCGAGCAATAAATTCTCTTCTCGATTGAGGCGGGTGGAGGCCAAAATAATCATCGCAACATTGTTGTCGCGGACGATGGCGTCGAGATGAACCACCTCTCCCAACACCTGCCCGCCTGGAACTTGGAAGAGATTGGTCCCACTTTCGGGTTCGATGAAACCCACCAACTGGAACGCTTGGTGCCCATAGGTCTTGATTCGTTCCGCCATCTGTTTTGCACGTTCGCCAGTCCCGACGATGGCGACCCTGCGTGCATCCAGTGTTCTGGGGATTCGGCTTTGTACTTTCAGGAAGGTCAGGCGCGTCAGTCCAACCAGGGTGGCTGAACTCACCGTGAAAGCGACCATAAGGAAACGCGACCAAGTTTGGTTTCGAACCGCAAATTGGTACATCAGCATGAAGAGAAAAACGCCGCCGGCGCTCCGTGCTGTTGCCGCTAGCATACGGGGTCCGGAGGTCATCCGGAAATGATTGTATCCACCCGTGAAGTACAGCATTGCAACCCAGCTGATCATCAAGAATAGGCCGGAAGGCATATGTGGATTGGTGAACAAGAGCGCGGTTGTGGCGACCGACTGAAGGCCATCGGGATGCGGTCCAAAATACGAAGCCGCGGCATGGCTCAATGCGATGCTGCCCAATACGGCCAGAGCGTCGAGTACAACTATCAATACGCGCAGGAACAAGTGAAGTACCTACTCGATGACTGAAGACGTGCCTTGTGCGCCGCCTGTGGTTGCGTTTCGATAGATGGCCGTGCCTGCGACGAATGGGGACAGGGTTCCTTGAACTTCCTTGAAGTAGCGGCTCACGTTCGTGATGGTTTTTGTTGGAACCACGACGATGTCACCGCGCTGGAGGTAGACCATCTGATCGGTTTTGCCTTGGGCGTAAATCGATTGGACATCGACTGTGTACAGCTCTGGCTTCTCGATTCCGCCTCGAATCAACAGCACATTGTTCGTTCTCGCTGCGGGGTTGATGCCGCCGGAAAGCGTGAGTGCTTCGAGGATCGACATTTGATTGGAGAGTTGCAGTACCGCAGGAGAGGTGACTTCCCCAATGATGAACACCTTCTGATTTTTCAGTTCGAGAATGTTCACCGTGACCTGTGGGTCGGTGTAATACTCCGCAATTGCGCCACTCAGGCGTTCCACCAACTGTGGATAGGTCATGCCATCCACGACAACCCGTCCCACCAATGGGTAGGTGATGGAGCCATCCGGTGCGATGGTGACATCCATGTCGAGATCGTCGTGGCGCCACACCCGAATGGAAATCCGATCGCCTGGTCCCAGTTGGAATTCTTCGGGCTTGGGAACCTTGCGCACCGCAGCATCTGCTGCAGCGATGTTGATGGGGCGTTGATTGCGCTTGCCCGCCCATGCCGGGGCACACACGAGGGCAGCGATGAGGAACAATAGGGGCATGAGGCCACGTCCAATGGTGATGTATACGCCCAAACGGTAGCGCACGCGGGCCGTTGAGAACAGCCCAAGTCCCCCAAATGCCTTCGCGCGCGGTACGGTGTAGACATACGGCCCATCATTTCTCGGGAGAGAATCAGGGCCGTGTGGTGCGAATGGAACTGATTAAACTTTACACTGCTCTTCTTCGACGCCGCTGGTTGGTTTTCCAGTCGGTTGTATTTTTTGTGGTTGCGAGCTTGGCGTTGGCCCTGCTTTTGCCCAAGAACTACAAAGCCAGTGCACGGGTCTTGGTCAGCAGTTCTGATACGTCGATGTCGATTCTGAGTGACTTGGGACTCAGTGAAGTCGCGGCTGGTCTTTCCAGCAGTGCCGATGATCTTCAAAACAAGATCAGCATGGCCACCACACGCCCAGTCTTGGAACAGGTGATTTGGAAACTCCAACTTCGCCATTCCGATGGCCGCCTGCTGACGCCGGAAGAGTTTTTGATCGCGGGCTTGTTTGGGGAGTTGGAGGCGCGGTCCAATATTTTGGTGACCCAGCAACAGGGTGCCGACTTGTTGGTTTTTGAAGCGCGCACCAATGATCCAGAACTTTCGCGTTTGACGGCCGATACGGTGGTGCTGGTTGCGATTAAGCAGGCACAGGAGCAAGCCCGCGCAGAAACCCGGAGTGCTCGTCTGTTTATTCAAGATCAGCTGGCCGTTGTGCACAACGAGTTTGATCGCGCCCTTTCCGAAATTGCGGACGCCCAGGCGAATGAACAGGTCATCGATCTCGATACTGAGATTCGTGCTGCGATTTCGCGGATCAGTGAACTGATGCTTGGCTATGAGAACAATGCGGCATCGATTCAGGATGTGCGGGCCCGAATCTCAGCGCAAGAGGCTTACCAAGGGCGAGAAGGCGTGGATTCCGTGTCCCCCGTCTCCATGGGAACCAATTCACGGGTCAACATGCTCACCGAGCGCTTGAGTGGGCTGCGCCAAGAGCGCGCCAAGGCGCTGACGACCAAGACGGCACGCCATCCGGATGTGGTTCAGCTGGATGATTTGATTGAATCATCCCGTGTTGAACTCGATGCGGCTTTGGCCGAACAACATGCGATGGATCCCACGGTGCAGAACCTGCGCGCCGAGTTGGCCGGTCTTCGCCAAAAGGGTATTGAAATCAGTGCTGCCATCGATCGGACCACCACCGAATTTGCGGCCTATCCGGACAAGATGCGTCGGATTGGTCAACTCAAGTTGGCTTCTGCTGCGGCGGAGAATGTGTACAAGAGCTTGCAGGAGCAGCGGTACCAAGTCGGCGTTGCTGAAGCGATGCTGGTGAGTGATTTGAAACTGGTGGAGCCAGCCCAGGCACCGGATCGACATTCGAGCCCGAAGCTGTTGGTCAACCTCATCATGGGGTTGTTGCTGGGTCTTGGGTTTGGAACCGGTTTGGTGTTTTTGTTCGAGTATGTGGATGACACGATCAAATCTCCGGATGATCTGAGGGGAGTCTGGAATCTCCCGCGTTTGGGTGTGATTCCACGCCAACGAAATGCGGCACCGGACATTCTTGAACTCTCGGCTACGGATCCTTTGACGGAGTCCTATCGGACCATTCGAAACAGCCTTATGTTTGCTTCCGTCGACAAGCCCATTCAGTTGCTGGCGGTCACGTCTGCCCTCCCAGGTGAGGGGAAAAGTACCGTGGCCAGCAACATGGCCGTCAGCTTTGCGCGTGAAGGTCGACGGGTGTTGTTGGTTGATTGTGATTTGCGCCGCCCCACACAGCATCGTCGCTACCCCACGGTTTCCAACCACCAGGGGTTGACCGATGTGTTGCTGGGTCAACTGGATGCTGCCGCTGCGGTACAAGAGACACCGATTACCGGTTTGTCCTTGTTGAGCAGCGGCAAGCCGCCCGACGACCCGGGTCGGCTGATTGAATCCTTGCGGTTGCGGCAATTGCTGATGGATTTGCGCAAGAACTGGGATGTGGTTGTTGTGGATACACCGCCAGTTCTTGTTGTGAATGATGCGCTGGTCATTGCCCGAGCCGTGGATGGCTTGGCTGTGATCGTTGAAAGCGGTGCCACCAGCCGGAAGTTGGTTTTGGATATGCGTGGTCAGTGCCAAGGTGCAGGCGTAGAGCCCGTGGGTGTGATTGTGAACAAGATGGACTTCTACACGACCGGCTATGGCGCGTACATGCGTGCCTACCGCGCCTATGCGCAGCAAGCGCCCTTGAAGGATGCATCGGAGTCGGATGAGTCGGGTTCGGATCTAGAAGGAGGGGTGGCATGATTTTGCTTTTGTCTCTGCTTGCTTGTGGGCCATCCTCGGAAGACATTGCGACCAATCTGGCTTCTGCAAACCCCGTTGTTCGGGAAGATACCGCGAAGATTGCCCGTAATTTCGGGTCTGAATCGGTTGAGGCAGCATTGATGGGTGTGCTTGTGGATGATGAAGCTGTCGTCCGATTGAATGCCATCGAGAGTTTGGTTGAATTGGAATGTGTAGAAGCGGTTCCAGCGCTCATGAGTCGATTGGATGCAGAGCCCAACCTCAAGGCGCGGCGTGCCATAGTGGATGCTTTGGGTCGCCTCGGAGACGTACAGGCTGTGCCCATCTTGGTTCAATATTTGAAGGACCGGGTGGATGACCCGCCCTTGAATGTGATTTGGGCCTTGGGTGCGTTGGAGGACCACCGGGCGCTGGAAGTCTTGGCTGGTTTGCGATCCAGCACGGATCCGTATGTGGTGTGGAATGTGAACCAAGCCTTGCGGAACCTTCGCCCTGCCCCTGAGTCTGCTGGATAGATGCTCGCCCTTTGGTTCATGGGTGCGGCCCTCGCATCTTCTACTGCTGATGAACTGTTGGACCCGGCCCGATTTCTCATCGATAGGGCTGCCCGTTCCAGTGGAGCAGATGTGCTGTATGGGGCCCGTACATCCAGCGCGAAAAGCCTCGTGTATCGGTGGGCTCAGGTGGGTGGCGATGGTTCCGAAGTCGATCAGGTGCTTGCACCGGAACTTGGAAAGCAATCGATGGTTTTTCGTCCGGCTGGCCGTTTGGTTGCAGGAACGCTCACGCCGGGTCTTCAACAGGGCGATCGGGAAGACGGGATCCTTGGACTCCGTGCCGGTTTGGATGCCCGCGCGTATTGGAAGTCTGTGGAACTGATGGCGCATCCTCAGTTTCATTTGGATGAAAGCCAACCCTCCTTTGCGCTGCCTTTGGGCTGGGCCGGAATCCACACCGAACAATGGCGGGTTGGGTTCGGGCTGGAAGAGCGTTGGTTTGGGCCTGGCCGGCATGGGGGCTTGATGTTGACCGACAACGCCCGACCTGCACCGCTGGGCAGCACTGCGTTTGAAGGACGCTTGGGTGAACATTGGGGTCGTGTGCGCGCAGAGGTGGGCGCGGGTTGGCTTGATGCGCCAAGGGTGGATGTGGATCGACCGGGCTGGTTGGTCATGGACTTTCGGTGGGCACCGCACCCCATGGTGGAACTGGGCCTCAGCCGCATGAGCATTTTTGGTGGTGTGGATCGCCCTGCACCCAACATTGGCCAATTGATCCTACCAACAGAGCCCCATGTGTCTGATGACCCAGATCAACGATTGCCCGACCAAGATGAAATTGCAGCCATCGACCTTCGGGTGACGCTCCCACTCGGTTCTTGGTTGTCCGGCTCACGCGCCGAACCGGGCCATGGGCTGGCGTTGGACTATTTGGAAGTGTGGATGCAGTACGGTGGTGAGGATGTGATCGCGCGATCAATTGGCCCGATTCCCGTTCCCGCGTTGGCCGGTATCGCAAACCTTTGGGGCGGAGAGTTGGGTTTGGGTGATGTGACCGCCAACCTTGAATGGGCCCGGGTGTTGGACGACCAGTTTCGTTGGTACACCGGCCACCGCATCTACCACGAGGGTTTTGTACAGGAGGGTGAGAGTATGGGGCACCCCAGTGGTGGTGACAGTCGAACCTGGAATTTTTCTCTTCGATGGATGCCTGGCCGTTGGGGGGCGGAACTGGTCGGAGAAGACAGACTTCGCGTGGGTGGCATCGATGTTTCACAAGGTATTTTGAGGACCCTTTCAAATGATGAGCATGCTCGGAGTGTGGGCTTTCGGGGCTGGTGGTTGGCGGACGGTCATGCTTGGTGGCATGCTGGCTTCGCCCTTGAGCACACAGAAAATCCAGGCTTTCAACCTGTCGATATTGAGCGTACTTGGCGGATTCACATTGGGCGTTGACGCCTTTCAGGTCTCGACTACAGCGCGCTGATCCGATACGGGTCGCCCGAATTTGCTGGAGGTGGCCGAATGGTCAAGCGCATTGGAATCGCACTTGCGGGCGGACTGGTTGCAGGTGCAATCGTAGGATTGGGTGAGGCAATGTTCATTCTCGGCGGTGCGAGCACCGGTGAGTATGGCGCTCTTCTGTACGCAACAGTGTTGTATGGAATCCTGGGTGCAGGCGGTGGTGCTGGCATTGGCTTTGGCCTTTTTGTCCTCGAGTTCGTCAAGGTCAAGTTTGCCGACCATTGGACGTTTATCTTTGGCTTCCTCGGGATTTTGTGTGGCATGGGTTTGGTGATCACACGCTACGTGGCGAACAAAGCGATCTACTTGGAACAGGGCGTTCCGATGAAAGGGATGCTCGTCATTCTTGGCGTATATGTCACCGTGGGATTGATCGGTCTGTGGTTGGGTCGGATTCTGTTGACCCAAACGCCTTTCAAGATTCTTCTCACCTTGCGCGGTGTTGTCGCCGCCTATGGTGCGCTGGTCATTCTCACTGCAGTCTTCTCCTTTTCTCCGGACAAGGAAGCCCAATCGGGTGTTTTGACGCCCGATAGGGAACAAGACGAATCCCTGGCGGAACGCCCCAATATGCTTCTCATCATGATCGATACGCTTCGTGCCGATCATTTGGGTACCTATGGATTCCCGGAAGACATTTCCCCCCAACTGGATGCGCTTGCTGCCGACGGGGTCGTGTTCGAGAAAGCATTTGCTTCGGCATCCTGGACGCGCGCCAGCACGGCATCCTTGTTTACGTCGATGACCCCCAGTGCACACAGTTGCGATGTCAAAGTCGCCATGTTGCCGGATGATGTCACAACGATTGCCGAAGTCCTCCAAGAAAGGGGCTATGTGACGGCGGGTCTACCCAACAACATCAATGTGACGCGGTCCTTCAATTTCCAACAGGGCTTTGATTGGTTTGAATACCAGGCGCCCGAATACATCGCGGGAGCCACCGAGTCGTCCAGCCAGCTGTCCATGTACAACGTGGTCCGCAAGGTCCGTGATCGTTTGACGGGCGGCAAGAAACGCGTCGAAGACTATTACCAGCCCGCCGATGTGGTGTTGGGTGAAGTGAAGCGTTTCGCGACAGCCAACAAAGACCGGCGTTGGTTCACCTTTGCCCACTTGATGGAACCCCATGATCCCTACTTTGAGCGTCCCTTCACAGGGGAGGGCATCGGCCGTGCGGAAATGGAGCATCCTCCAGCAGAACTGGCACCGCAAATGCGCAAAGCCTACCAACAGGAAATCACCTGGATGGACACGGAACTTGGGAAGTTCTTTGATTGGATGAAAGCGGAAGGCCTCTATGACAACACGGTCATCGTCATCACGTCCGATCATGGCGAAGAGTTCCTGGAACACGATGGTTGGTGGCATGGAACCACCTTGTATGACGAACAAATCCACGTTCCGCTCATCGTGAAATTGGCCAACAATGAATGGGCCGGTACCCGGGTACCATGGCAGGTGCGTCAGTTGGACGCTCCAGCAACATTTGCTGTGATGGCAGGGGTCCAAGTGCCCATGGATTGGCAGGGTGATGATCTGTTCGAAGAAGATTTTGCTTCTGTGGCAGCTGTCCTCAACGCACCGCCATCCGAGGCGACCGATGAACCAGCGGACGAAGAGGTGGAAATCGAGGAGGACATTGATGCGCCTCCAGCGGCCCCCACAGTGGGTGAACTGACCGACCACCGCGAGCGTGTCGTTCTCTCGGAAGAGAATTTCGAAGGGAATGTTTTGGCGAGCGTACGCGGTGATGGCTGGAAGTACATCCGTGCCAATGAAGGAAACCCAAGAGGCTTGGAAACGGAGGAACTGTACGACGTGGCAGCAGACCCCGGTGAAGCCAAGAACTTGGCGGGCCAAGATGGCAAAGCGCAGTCTGAGATGTCGGGCTTGCTGCTCAGTGAGATGGAGAAGGGCCGAAACGTAAAAGTTGAAGCTCAGACCGCGGAGATCTCTGCAGATGATTGCGAACGCATGCGTGCCTTGGGCTACATCGATGGCGATTGCAGTGATTTGACTGGCGGGCCGGTGTCGACGGGTGCGAGCCCAGCAGGTCAGTAAATGTCTGTGGGTGCACGAACCCTGATTGTTGGGCTCGACGGTGCCACTTGGGACTTGGCCGATCGCTTCATGGCGGAAGGCTGGATGCCGAACCTGCAACGACTTGTCCGAGAGGGCGCGCGCGCACCGCTGAACAGCACCACACCGCCAATGACCTTGCCCTCATGGTCGAGCATGCTCACGGGGTGCAACCCGGGCCGACACGGGATCTTCGACTTTGTTCGAAAGGTGCCGGGCAAATGGCAGTTGGAGTTCACCAACGCGACCCATCGTGCTGTACCCACCATGATGCGGGTATTGAGTGACCGTGGTTCACGCGTGGCCAGCATTGCGGTGCCCACGACCTGGCCTCCCGAGGACATCAACGGTGTCGTTGTGAGTGGCTTTGATGGTCCGGTATCGACGGGAATCGATGCGAGTTTCTGCCATCCGAAATCCTTGTATAAGGAAATCAAAGAACGATTTGGTGGAATGAAATTTGCGGACTTTCAAGAGTCCGTCATCGACGACCAATGGCATGATCAGGCCTTGGACGCATTGCTTCGCGAAATTCCACGCAAACAGGCGATAGGCGAGTGGTTGCTGAGTCAGGAGCGCTGGGATTGTTTGATGTTGCTTTTCGGCGAGTCGGACACAGTTTCTCACCATTTCTGGATGTTTCATGATGAATCCAGTCCACGGCACCCAAGTGAGGCTTCCCAACGGTTGAAGGATGCAATCCCCGTTGTGTACCAACGGCTGGATGAGGCATTGGGCCATTTGATTGAGGCGGCAGGGCCGGAACATATTTGCGTGGTCTCGGACCATGGATTTGGTGGCGCTGGCGTCCATGCTTTGTATTTGAACCGGTACTTGGAATCGATGGGTTGGCTTCGTTACCGACGTTCTGTTCAGGTGAATGGCTTGCAAACTGGAACGGGTTTGGCCAACCGCCTTCGTTCTGCGGCCGCCACCCATCTTCCTGCCGATTGGCAGGGGAAGGTTTTCCGCGCTGTGCCGGATGGTTTGCTTGGTGGAATCGAGAGCCGCAGTCGTTATGGCGACCTCGATATGGAAGAAACCCGCGCCCTGTCAGACGAAATGAACTACGCCGCGACCATTCGTTTGAACTTGCCGGAGCACGATCATGTTGCCCGCACACAGGCAATGAATGAATTGCGTGATGTTCTTCTACAGTGGGAAGTGGATGGCCATCGAGTCGTAAAGGACGTGTACACACGGGAGTCACTGTATGAGGGTGGTTGTGTGAACGATTCACCGGAGTTGATTGTGGAACTCCATTGTCGGGAGGGGTACAGCTATACGCTTCTGCCTTCTGCACGGGTTCCTGCTGGCACCACTTGGCGGTTGCTTGAACCAGCGGAGTACGCTGGAGGAAAGGGGCTTGGCATGAATGGAACCCATCGTCAGCACGGTGTGTTGGCCTTGTGGGGGCAGGGGGTGCGGCCGGGTGTCGAAGTGGAAGCGGGTATGGCGGACATCGCCCCCACGCTCCTCAAGCTGATGGGTGAAGCCATCCCCGCCCACATGGATGGCCGAGTCCTCGATGATGCCCTGGAAATGACGACCCCAACGGTGTCCGCAGCCGCATCTCCTGAGCGGAGAGACCCGGTGTCAGCGAGTCAAGATGAGGCCGAAGCCATTCGTCAGCGTCTCGAGCGTTTGGGATACCTGTGAGCTCCAGAACCCGAAGGCTTCGGATTGTGCAGGCGGCTGCCTTTCCATTTCCAAGCCCTCAGGGTTCCCAAGTTTTCGTGCGGGGAATGGCCCGTGGATTGGCAAACCGTGGTCACGAGGTGACGGTGGTTTGCTATGGCCATGGCGAGGGTGAACCGGACCCGGAATACGCGATTTGTCGTACCCCCAAGGTTCCTGGGTACAACAATCTACGTGCCGGTCCCGACTGGGTGAAGCCCCTTCTTGATGTGGCACTCGTGCAGCGGATTGTCTCCATAGATGCGGATGTGGTCCATGCGCACAACTATGAAGCAGCTCTTGCGGCCTTGATGGCGAAGCGAATCACCGGAACGCCCGTGGTGTACAACGCGCACAATACGATGGGTGAAGAACTGCCAACCTATTTTGATGGTCGGGCGCTGCGTTCCATAGCGGGCCGGTTTGGCCTGTGGTTGGATCACTCGGTGCCGAAATTGGCTGATCATGCGGTTGTCCTCAATCCGAATGCCGTAGAAACTTTGGAGCAACTTGGATGCAGGCATGTCAGTTGTGTGGCGCCGGGCGTGGATGCGAGAGAACTCGACGATGTGGTGCCAGCGGATCTTCCAGCGGGCCCCTGGGTGGTGTACGCGGGGAATCCCGATCAATACCAGGATCTCGACATCCTGATTGAGGCGATGAAGTTGCTGCCGGAAGCTGGATTGTTGATGGTGAGTGCCTCGTCGTTGAAGGAATGGTCAGGCTGTGGACTGCCGCGCCTCAAATGCGTAGAGACCTCCGACTTTCATCAAGTGAAACGATGGATCGCCGCCTGTGATGTTGCAGCCATCCCAAGGACAGTTTGCAGCGGTTTTCCCATTAAATTGCTCAACAATTTGGGCTTGGGGATCCCGACCGTGGTTGCAGAAGGTTCAGCGTCCGATTTGCCGGGTGTTGTTGTGGTTCCAAACCGAAACCCTCAAGCCATGGCTGATGCACTACGAGCGCTCATAGAACAACCTCCGCGCCGCGAATCTTTGGGACGGGCAGCCCACGCGCACGTACGGGCCGCATGTACGTGGGATGCGCGCGCGCGCGACTTGGAGGCCATCTATGGCTCGGTGTTGCCTGTTTAGTGGGAAGTGAATTTTATCTTCCACTGTCGGATGTGGTCCTGTGAGGGCTATACTGGTCTTTGTGCACGGTTTCGCGTTTGAACGCGCGGCGCTCCTATGGAGTGCGAAGGTAAGAAGATGAACACATGGAAGACTCTGTCGGCGCTGACATTCATCGCGTTGTCATTGGGGTGTGGAGAGCGCAAGACCCCTTTTCTCGCCACGGGTGGGAGCATCGTTCCCGATGACGATGGTGGAGACGATACCGCCGATCCGGTGACCACAGGTGGGGGTGACGACGGCGGACCAGACGATGGCGCGCCCGACGGTGAAGGCCCCGACTCTGCAATGCCTGAAGACACCGGTGAGGAAGAGGATGAGGCGTTTGATAATCCTGGCGATACCCGCAAAGCAGAACAGGATGACGCAGGTGGTTTGACGATCGATCTGAGCGATAGTTCAGGTGATTCAAACCAAGACCAAGAGTTTTATTTGGTGCTGGTCAACTCTGGTTCCGATCCCATTGGCTACACGCTTCGCTACATCCGTACGGCTGAAGTCGACGAGGACGAGGACGAGGGTGAAGGCGAAGGCGAAGGAGGCCCCGACGGTGGCGGCGAAGGCGGCCCTGATGGCGGCGGCGAAGGCGGCCCTGACGGTGGCGGCGGTGACGGCGGTGGTGACGGCCCCGAAGGTGAGGGTGGTGCGCCCATTCCCGCGTCCACGGCAGCCAGCACGACTTCCAGTCCCCTGGATTTCTCCTACTCTTCAGTGGTCGAGTATTCCTCCGTGGTCGAGGGTGTGCACGAGTCCGTGATGAAGCCCGAGGAAGGCTCATCCTTTTCCACATCATATGACGGCACGCCACCACCACCTCCCTCGGGTTGGACCTTGTCTGACACGGATGTTGGTGTTGCGAGAGACAACTTCAAAATCCGGTCCCACCCCGATGAGGAAGATTCATGTCCTGGTGTGGATGTGGTTTTGTGGGCATTGGGAGACAATGCGGCCATTTGGGTCGATGAAGACATCCCCATCGATCATTTTTACGATTGTGACGACCGGGAAGGTGGGGGCTCTGCGCTCGATTACCGCGAGACCTACGATTTCGACAACTGCGACCTCGAAACCAT
>Ga0163108_10000657_pt1 | contig 25642 bp, 14 predicted proteins | sample Fk1155metaG_FD_109644 | JGI IMG/M metagenome (GOLD analysis project Ga0163108, IMG submission 109644) | Marine microbial communities from the Central Pacific Ocean - Fk160115 155m metaG | ecosystem: Environmental > Aquatic > Marine > Oceanic > Photic zone | place: The Central Pacific Ocean...
CCACCGATCCGTCCCGGGTCGTTGGGATTGATATCTTTCTTGACGTGCGGATGCAGGACGGCCGGGTCGGCATCATAGACTTCCGAGTAGCTGAAGACCTGTTTCGTACTACCGTCGAGCAACGGACGGGGATTTTGACGATAGACGGCGCGATCGAGGTAATCGAGCGTGAATCCCTGGACATGCTTGGCGGCATCAATGCGCAGACCATCGACACCGACGACCTGGATCAGCCACTGGGCATTACGCATCAGGTAGCCGGTGGCATTTTCCATGGTGGCATCACCGGCCATGGGATCGTCCAGGTTGAACTGGTGAACCGGGATATCGGTTTCACCCGTCTTGGGGTCGTAGACATGAATCGTGTTGTGTCCCTGGTCCGGGTAGAACTGGCGGTTGTCCAGGTCGGGAACATTGGCCAGTCGTCCAAAGGCGGGTGTCGTGCCGGCCCGGATATTGCGACTGTCCTCGGGGTCGACGGGGCTGCGGATGAACTGGTGATTCCTCTCGTGGGCAATATCGATCAGTCCAGCCAGTCGTTCATACTCATCTCCACCCCAGAAGGCAGAATGAAAATCGCCATCGATCTCACCAGGTAAGGTGATGGCCAGTCCCGGGTAGCCCCCGGCTTCATAGAACCCTTCGGTGGCCAGCGTGGAATAACCATTGTGATTCAAGATGAAATCAACATGACTGTCCAGGCCAGCGGCGTGCAGCGTATCGATCATCGTCGTGAGCCCGGTTTCGGTACCGTAGAGAGTGGGCTTGCCTGGATAGCCAAGATCGAATCGATCGTAGACGTCATAGCCAACGCTAAAGTCACTGGTATCGCTGCGGCTGGGAGGTGGCGTCCAGACGGCACCGTAACCGGCCATGAAAAGATCAGGAGCACGTTGCTCGATGGTGTCGTAGGAAGATTCGAACCATTGCAGGATGGCAGGGGCCGAGACATCCGTCAGCAGGCGACGATCTTCGAGTTTTTCCAGTAACAGGCGACGACGGTGGCCTGGGCCAGGGCAATGATTTCGGGGAGAAGTCGTGTGGCCCATGGAAAGTAAATCGGGATGATCAGGAATGGAAAAAAGAAACTTTGATCACGATCTATCTAGACTAATCGTTCAGGAAGAAAATGAAACGGGATGGTGCGTTTTTGCATGTTTTTTGGCGGATAAAATGAGTCTTCTGACTCGCGACAGGAAACGTCCTAGCGGCCCTGTGAGTTTGCGCCCATAATAGCTCCTGTTCTTGCCGGGGTATTTTTCCCTGGGCAGAATCTTCATTTCGTTATCACAGGTGCGACTTCCCTTGAACCACTTCGTCGATGATTTGATCGCTTTGCCACGTCGTTCGACAGGGCCATGGTGCGCATGGTTGATGGTGATCAGCTTGCTGAGCTCTCGGCTGCATGCGGGCGAGGCTGAGGATCATTTCGAATCGAAGGTGCGGCCTGTCCTGGTTACTAACTGTTACGCATGCCATACCAAGGCCCGCAAGGGAGGCTTGCGACTGGACTCGCGTGAGGCCATTCTCAAGGGTGGCAATTCCGGGCCGGCGATCGAGGTGGGTAATGCGAAAAATAGTTTGCTGATCCAGGCTGTCTCGCGCACACACGAGCGACTCAAGATGCCCCCGCAGAAGCGACTGGCTCCCCATGAGGTAACTGCCTTGATCGAGTGGATTCAGCAGGGAGCGGTCTGGGTCCAGTCGCCGAGCGAGTTTTTCCAGCGCCAGGTACAGCCACTGCTAAAGAAGAATTGTATCTCATGCCATGGTGCCCGACCCAAGGGCGAATTGCGACTGGATTCTCGCCAGGCGGTTCTCAAGGGAGGCAAGTCAGGTCCGGCGGTGATCCCGGGGGATCCAGGCAAAAGCCTGTTGATCCAGGCCGTTCGTTACCAGCATGAGAAACTTAAAATGCCTCCCAAGAAATCGTTATCGAAGTCCCAGGTGGCGATGTTGGTTCGTTGGGTTGCCGAGGGAGCGGCCTGGGATACCTCGGCAAGTCCAGCATTGGCCACGGTTGAGATCGATCCGAAACTGCGAGATTTCTGGTCGTTCCAGCCAGTTGTCAGACCCGCGGTACCACGGGTTAGCGAGCCAGCCTGGAATCGTCATCCCGTGGACGCCTTTGTTTTTTCCCGGCTGGAGAAAGCAGGCTTGAAACCAGGAGCACAGGCCAGCAAGCGGGTCCTGATTCGTCGTGCCACCTATGACCTGGTCGGTTTACCACCCACGCAGCAGGAGGTCGCGAATTTCCTCGCTGACGATTCGCCGGCAGCATTTGAAACCGTCGTGGATCGCCTGCTGGCGTCGCGGCATTATGGAGAACGCTGGGGGCGCCACTGGCTGGATGTCGTTCGCTATGCTGACACGTCCGGAGATGCGGCAGATTACCCGGTTCCGGAGGCGTACAAGTACCGCAACTATGTCATCGATGCGTTCAACAAGGACAAGCCATATGACCAGTTCGTGAGAGAACAGTTGGCAGGTGATTTGCTTCCTGCCAGTGATGATGACCAGCGTTGGGAACAGCAGATTGCGACGGGCTACATTGCCATCACGCGTCGTATCGGTGTTGGCCCGTTGAATCTACGGCATATCACGATCGAGAATACGATTGATAACCTGGGACGAACTTTCCAGGGGTTAACCATTGGTTGTGCACGGTGTCATGACCACAAGTTTGATCCTATTCCCACGACGGATTACTATGCCCTTTACGGTATCTTTGACAGCACAATCTATCCTCATCCTGGTTCGGAGAAGCAACCTCGCCGACGTCATTTCGTCTACCGGATGGGAGAGCAACAGGCCAGCAAAATCCTGCGACCGCATGAGGAAGTGCTGGCTCGCTGGGATGCCCGGGAACGAGAAAAGTTCCGGGAATTCCAGTCCTTCCAGAACATGAAGGTCACGACTCCAGGTCGCAGTCGCGAAATCGTCTGGAAAGAACTACAAGCAATACGCGCGCAGCGTGCGGAAGTACTCAGGAAATTTCCAACGATGGAAATCGCCTACGCGATGCGGGAAGGTGATTCGCATGACGTCAAGATCCAGGTGGCGGGTGATCCCAAGACACCGGGGTCGCAAGTGCGTCGTGGATTCCCGGAAATTCTTGGTGGTGCCAGGCTGTCGACAGAATCCACGGGCAGTGGCCGTCGCCAGCTAGCCGATTGGATTGCCGATCCTGGTAATCCTCTCACGGCCCGCGTCATGGTGAACCGTATCTGGCAACACCACTTTGGTAAGGGGCTCGTGAAAACGGCCAGTGATTTCGGGGTGCGTGGTACTCCCCCGACCCATCCATTATTACTGGACTACCTGGCTAGCCAGTTTATTTCCCAGGGTTGGTCGATCAAGAAAATGCACCGGTTGATCATGTTGTCCCGTACTTACCAGTTGGCGACCAGTAACATCGATCGGAACCTGGCTGTCGATCCGGATAACGATTACCTCTGGCGAGCCAATCGCCGTCGCCTGGATGCAGAACAGATACGTGATTCGATCCTGTCGTTCAGCGGAACGCTTGATCTGACCCCGGGTGAACGGCATCCTTTTCCACACCGGCGTTCTTACTTCTATCGACAGCATGAACCTTTTGCGGCCAATTATCCGACGCGCCGTCGCAGCGTGTACCTGATGCAACAACGCATCCAGAAGAATCCGTACCTGGACCTGTTTGACGGTCCCGATGGGAACGTACCGTTTGCCACGCGCAGGGCGACCACGACGACGTTACAGGCCCTGTACCTGATGAATTCATCTTTTGTCCATGAACAATCTCGGTTGATTTCTCAACGGTTGGAGAGCCTGGGCACCGATACGAAAGGGAAAGTACAGTGGGCTTACCAGGCCGTGTTTGGTCGCCCGCCAGGATCCGCTGAAATTGACCGTGCGGTGGCATTCCTGGCCCGGTCGGAAGCTCAACTGGAGGCGTCCGGCAGCGATGGAAAGAAACGTCGTGAAGAGGCCTGGGCCGGTTATGTACGTGGTATGATCAGTAGTAACGAGTTCATGTTTATTGATTGAATTCGGGAGCAACCAACATGCAACCTAATCGACGCAGAATGATTCAGTCGTTGGCCGGTAGTGGATTATTACTGCCTGGGCTGCTTTCCGAGATGCTGCAAGGTGCTCCTGCCGATGCGGTCAAGGACCCCCTGGCACCACGCCAACCCCACTTCCCCGCGAAAGTCAAAAGGGTCATTTTCCTGTTCATGACCGGGGCAGTTTCCCAGGTCGATACGTTTGACCCCAAGCCTTACCTGGATAAACATCACAACCAATCCAACGGTAAACGTCGTTTTTACAAGGGTAGTGACTGGAAGTTCCGACCCTATGGGAAAAGTGGTATTGAGGTGAGCGACCTGTTTCCGAACGTGGGCAGCGTCATCGACGATATCTGCATGATTCGTTCCATGCAGAACATCAACGGGGATCATTTCGGTGCCACGATCGGAATCCATACCGGCTCGGCAACCTTTAACCGGCCTAGCATTGGTTCTTGGGTGAGCTATGGGCTGGGTACGGAGAATCAGAACTTGCCCTCCTTCATGGTCATCTCCCCGGGACTACCCTACGCGGGTGGCCAGGTCTGGGGTTCTGATTTCCTGCCGGTATTGCACCAGGGAACGCGAATCATTCCTGGTAAGGAACCGATTGCGAACATGTCGCGTCGCTCGTTTTCTCGGCAGCAACAGGAAACGGAGCTGGATTTGCTTTCGTTCTTTAACCGTCAATACCTGCAAGGGAGGGAGCAGGATCCCAACCTGGCAGGACGTATCAAGTCATTTGAAACTGCCTTTGGTATGCAGATGGCTGCGCCCGAGGCCTTTGATCTTTCCGGGGAGTCGGCCGAGACTCACGCACTGTATGGACTGGATCCGGGCAGCACGGAAGGATTTGGCTGGCAATGCCTGGTGGCCCGACGATTGGCTGAACGCGGTGTCCGTTTTATCGAGTTGATCGATGGAGATACAAACATCGACAGTAACTGGGACGCGCATGCCAAGATGGGAACCTATAACAAGCTGGCACGTAATGTCGACCAGCCCATTGCTGCCCTGCTTAAGGATCTCAAGCGACGTGGGATGCTGGATGAAACACTGGTGGTTTGGACCACCGAGTTTGGCCGAGGGGTCTTTACTCCGTCGCCTGGAGCGGAAGGGCGTGGGCATCATTCTCGTAATTACTGTTCCTGGCTGGCCGGTGGTGGAATCCGCGGCGGCATGGTTTACGGTTCCAGTGATGAACTCGGGAATACCGTCGCTGAAAACGCAGTCTCTGTTCATGATTTCCAGGCCACCATTCTACAGCAGCTGGGAATCGATCATGAACGATTGACCTACCGGCACGCCGGTCGAGACTATCGCCTCACCGATGTGCATGGCCGGGTCGTCAAAGAGATTCTCAAGTAAACCACGCATTGGGCCGGCCAATTTCAAAGTGGACAGTCTGTCGAATCTACCGGTTTGCCAGCAGAAGGCTTGAGTTGGATAAATTGCTTGAGTCCCGTGATGAATCCGCCCGGCATCGCCACCAGCAATCCGACGAGTAGAGCCCAGAGCACTTGACCAGTTGTCATAGGATTCTCCTGCGTAGTGAATTGGCATGCCTGGGATGAATCTATTCTTTAATGATTGCTGTGGAAAGCGGGAGTTTGACCGGTGTGAGATCCGTTTTCGAAAAGCTTACTTGTATTCGATGTCCTACATCCGGCATAATATCGTTTCTTAATTCTTTGCTGGATAATGTTTGTCTCCTCGATTTATTTTCTCTCTGGAGTTTAGCTCGCTATGATGGGTCCCAATAATCTAAGTCAGATGTTTACTTCCATGCTGTTATTGCCTGCGGCAGTCGGGACGTTGAGCGGTTTCCTGGTAATCTACATTCTCAACTGGCTGCGTGGCATGCGGGATGAAAGAGATCCCCTGCTGGGCGGCAAGGTGATCTACACCATGTTGTTTACCCTGGGGTTCCAGGTGGTGCTGTCCGGCGTGGGCCAATTGGTGCCGGCAATTATCGAGAATGACTCCGGTGATATGAACGGCATGCAGTACAGGCAAGCGATGGATCAGACCAAGCCGCTGGCACAACCACTGGCACTGATTACCTCGGGTGCCCTGATCGGTCTTTACGGACTGGGGATGATCTACAGTCTCTCGCGTCGAGGCGTTGGAGATTCCCAGATTTTTTTACAGGGGCTGGGGATCAATGCTGCCTCGACAGGGTTGATCAGTTGCCTGGGGTTAATTACCTGGACAAGTATCTTGTTCCGAGATGGTTTTGAATTCAGTGATCAAATCGATGTTATCTGGATCATGTTTACCTATTTTCTTGGACACATGTTCTGCGTCCTGCCGCTCATCAAGATGGTTCCCGAGGAAGACGTTTCCCAGGTGTTGAAATCCAGCAGTCCTGCGAATGCGGACAGTTCACCTGAACCGGCAAGTGATTCGGAACCCGCCAGTGATGCGGACTCCACGTAAGACGCCTCTGGCAGTGATTTTACACGGGCTCCAGCGATGGTAGCCGTGTGCGCCAGTGGCAGCACGCGACGATAACCGCAAGCTGTACAGCGTCCGGTGAGCGAAGTACGATAAGGTTTCGCCTTTCATCCCGACAGGAGTTGGCATGGACCTTCCACGAAACAAGACTGTGCTTCCACTGCTTGCACGTGGTCAGTCATGGGTTCGTGGGGTCATGTGCTTGGTGCTGCTGACGTGCCCGGCATTTCCGCTGTTCGCCAATCCGCCGGTCCCCCAATTGCAGCGCGTTTTTCCAGGCGGTTGCCAGGTCGGACAGAGCCTGCTGGTCACGGTGTCCGGTAGCAGCCTGGAAGGCCTCTCGGCCGTGAGATGTAGTCATCCCGGCGTGGTGTTTCAACACCGTGAGAAAGATCAGTTCGAGGTTACGATCGCGCCCGGGACACCAACGGGCATGTATGATGTGCAGGCGATCACGAACCATGGCATCAGTTCCACGCGATCCTTCTATGTTACGGGTCGGCCGCTGGTCGTTGAAAAGCAGGCTCCAGAAGGAGAGTCTACGGAAGTTGTGCAGGTTCGTTTGAATGATGTGATCTGTGGAGAGATCGCAGCTGCGGGTGAGGTCGATGAATATCGACTGGCGGTGGAGGCGGGGCAGCAACTGGTCGTGGAATGCTGGACGCATCGCCTGGACTCGTCGTTACGTGCGATTCTTGAACTGGTGGATGAGCGTGGTCAGCGTGTGGCCTCGAGTCGAGGTTTTTTCGGCGTGGATCCTGCGCTGGCTTACCGGGTTCCGCGCAGCGGGGAATACCGGGTGCGTGTGCATGACCTGGTTTACGGAGGTAGTAGTCAGCACTTTTATCGACTGGATATTGGGAACGGACCGCGTGTCCTGTTTTGCCGGCCCGCGGTCTTGCAGCCGGGAAAAAAAACCCAGGTCACGCTCCATGGTTGGAACCTTGCTGAACCAGTTGCGGGAAAATCCCCGGGAACCTATTCGCGACAGGTGGTGGAGATCACCGCGCCGGCTACTTTCCTGCCGACTGCCAGTTTTCGACGACCAGCGGCCGTCGCCGTCGATAGCTTTTCTTACCATGTTCCGGGGATCGATACACCACTGGTGCTGGGCCGGACGGATGTCCCGGTGAGCCTGGAGACCGGCAGCAATGGGACCGCTGAATCCGCACAACGCATGGAAGTTCCCGGTGAAGTAAGTGGTCAGTTGACCGGGGGAAATGAACGGGACTGGTACCGGATCACGGCGCGGCGTGGAGAGGTGTTTTACGTGGAAGGCTTTGCGCAGCGTATCGGATCTCCAGCCGACCTGGATATCAGTATCATGGACCAGGCCGGGAAGCAGGAGTTGGCACATTACCGAGATGAGTTGTTGAATATTGGTGGATTGCGTTTTCCCTCGAACCACCTGGATCCCTCGGGTCGCTGGGTGGCCCCGGCTGACGGTGATTACCTGGTCGTGGTGCGTAACCTGGTGGGTGGATTGCAGAATGACCCGCGTCGTACGTATCGGTTGAGTATTCGCCGCGAGGAAAGCCAGGTGCGACTGGTAGCCATCGCACGTCCCGAGTCCAGTCCCGCCGGTATCAACGTGCAACGTGGCGGGCGTCAGTTGGTTGACGTGATGGCATTTCGGCAACGTGGCCAGGAGGCATCGATCCGGGTGGCTGCCAGGAACCTGCCGGCAGGTATTACCTGTCCGGATATCTGGTTGGGACCAGGAGTGACCCGGGCGCCATTGGTGCTGACGGCTGCCGAGGGGAGTGCGGAGGTGATCGCAAAGCTGGAGTTAGTGGGCCACTACTCCTGGGGCGGACTGGAAGTAACTCGCCCACTGCAGGGGGGGACGATGGTTCGCACCGGTTTACCCAATGGCCAGGGACGTTTAACGCAGGGAATTCCATTTGCCGTGGCGGGTGTGGCCCCAGTGCTGGTGACGGCTACTGCCAGCAAGGAGGCTTACCAGCAAGGTAGCATCGTGGATGTGGCGATTGATGTGCAGCGGACGGGATCTCAACAGGAAACGATGGTCAAGTTACTGGGAGTCGGCTTGCCGGCCGAGGTGCGTCAGCAACGAGCGGTAATCGCCTCCGGAAAGAGCAAGGGGAATATCAGTTTTTACCTGCCGCCTACGTTACCGGCCGGACATTATTCGCTGGTGATTCAGGCCGAGACCACGGTCGTTGCCAGTGGGGTTAAGGAGCCGAAGCCGGTGGCAGTGTCAGTCTTTACCAATGCCATCAGTTTCGAGGTTTATCCGGCACCGTTTGTATTGGCGGTAGACCTGGACGCTCCTCGCAAGATTTCCCGCGGCCAGGTGGTCCAGGTGAAGTATAACGCCGTTCGAAAAAATGGCTTTATTGGCAAGATTCATACCGATGTCAGAGCGGCTGGTGGCTTGATTGGTCTCCGGGTTCGTGGGGTGACATTCGTGGGGCAGACGGAATCGGGTACACTACAGATTATCGCTAACGAGGATGCGCCCCTGGGGCAGCAGCCTTTCCTCCGACTCGAGGGAGTCGGCACGGTGGAGGATGAACCGGTTTACCTGGGAGCTTGTTTCCTGCAACTGGAGATTGTTGAGTGATGGCAAAGATCGCTGCTTTTCACTTCCGCCGAATGCTGGGCATGGCTTGCCTGTTTGCTGTTCCCGGTGTCGTTGTTGCGGAGCCGGTAAGAGTGCAGTTTACAACGGACGTGGTCCCGATCCTGACCAAGCTGGGATGCAACAGTGGTGGTTGCCATGGCAAGGCCACCGGACAGAACGGTTTCAAGCTGTCGTTGCTGGGTTTTGAACCGCAGTTGGATTACCAGGCGGTGGTCAAGGAAGCCCGTGGTCGTCGATTGTTTTTCAGTGATGCCAGTCGCAGCCTGGTACTGCGCAAGGCGACGGGCCAGGTTCCACACGGTGGCGGTAAGCGGCTGGATGTTGGTAGCCGTGATTACGGGGTGTTGTTGCGTTGGGTTCAGCAAGGAGCGGTCGCACCGACGGACAAGGATATTACGTTGCAGCAGATCTCGGTCGCTCCCGGCCAACTGGTGATGGAATGCAATGCCACTCGACAGTTGCGGGTGACGGCCCTGTTTTCAGATGGTACGAATCGGACAGTAACGGGCCAGGCCCTGTTTACATCGAACGAGGAGGAAATTGCTGAGATTTCGAAAAAAGGCCTCCTGAGTACTGGGCAGCGGGGCGGCTTGTTTACTGTGATGGTTCGATTCGGCGGGAAGATCGCTACGTTGCACGGAGCGGTTCCAATGGAGTTTCAGGAAACGCAGCGAGAAGCCGTGACGCGTCGACTAAATGAATTGGCGACTGATTTTTCTGATGCACCTTTTGACCAGTTGTTATGGAAACAGTGGCGTCGGCTAGGAATTGCACCTTCTCCGGAAGCGGACGATGCGACTTTCATTCGACGCGTGACGATTGATATTTGTGGCAGCTTGCCCACGGCGGAAGAGATCCAGAAGTACCTGGCCGATGATGATCCCGACAAGCGTGTACGGTTGATTGATCGGCTCCTGGAACGGCCGGAATATGCGAGTTACTTTGCCTTGAAATGGGCTGACATTCTTCAGAATCGAGGTGCGGGATACTCGACAAACAAGCAGCGTGCCGGCACGGCCCTGTTTGCTAACTGGATTCGTGATTCGATTGCACTGAACAAACCCTATGATCAGTTCGTGGCGGAAATTGTTACCGCAAGTGGCAGCCAGCAGGAGAATCCTCCCACTGTTTGGTACCGCTCGGTGCGGACATTACCGGATTACGTGGAATCGGTTTCGCAGGCTTTCCTGGGGATGCGAATCCAGTGTGCCCAGTGCCACCATCATCCGTTCGAGCGTTGGAGCCAGGCGGACTATTTCGGCCTGGCCGCTGTCTTTGCCCGGGTGGGACGCAAGGGTGGCTTTGCCGATGCGGAAGTTCCTACCAACGAAGTAATCTATCTCAAGGAACGTGGCGAGGTTCTTCATCCGCGTAGTGGGCAGTCGATTGTTCCGCGACCCCTGGGTGGACCGGATTTTGAATTGAAACGGTATGATGATCCACGTCATAGCCTGGCACGCTGGATGACACGTCGCGAGAATCCCTACTTTGCACGTACCATGGTCAACCGGATGTGGGCACATTTCCTGGGACGCGGTATCATCCACCCCATCGATGACGCTCGCAGTACCAACCCACCGAGCAATCCCGATTTGCTTGATGCTCTGGCGGTCGATTTCGTGAAGCACCAGTACGACATCAAGCGATTGATTCGCAATATCTGCAACAGTTACGCTTATCGCCTGGAATCCACGGCGCTGGCAACCAATGGTGATGACCTGCAGTCATTTGCCCGTTTTTATCCACGACGATTGCAGGCGGAAGTTTTACTGGATGGTATCAGCCAGGTATTGGCTGTCCCGACGAAGTTTGCCGGGGTCCCGGCTGGAACCCGTGCTATCGATCTGCCGGATGAGAATGTCCCGGCGCATTTTCTTACGGTGTTCGGTCGTCCGGCCAGGACATCGGCCTGCGAGTGTGAACGGATTGATGCTCCCTCGCTGGCGCAGGCCCTGGAATTTGTCAATTCCAAGGAGATCCAGGGGAAATTGACCGCGGAACAGGGTTATATCCAGCAGTTGTCCAGCAACAAGAAAACACATGGTGATAACGTCAACGACATTTTCCTGCGTGTATTTGCGCGTTTGCCACGGGCGCAGGAGCAGCAGGTGGCCGTGGAGTTCCTGGCAGGAGAAAAGGACCGTGCGGAATCGTACCGGTCCCTGTTGTGGTCCCTGTTGGCAACGAATGAGTTCCTGTTTAATCATTAATGCCGGGTAATGAGGAGAAGCTAGATGCTGCGAGTGGAAGGCCAGTCATTTAGAAACTGTGATGGAATTTCGCGACGAAATTTTCTGCAGCTGGGTGCGCCCCTGCTGGGACTCAGCCTGTCTCAATGGTTGCAACTGGAGTCGCAAGCGGCTGTTGGTAGTTCCGGCAGCCAGAAGTCCCTGATCGTGTTCTGGACCCATGGCGGGATGAGTCAGCAGGACACGTATGACATGAAACCGGCGGCTCCAGCGGAGTACCGGGGCATGTACCAGCCGATTGCCACCTCGGCACCGGGAATCGTGGTGGGTGAGCGGTTTCCCCAGCAGGCCCGGGTGATGGATCGGCTGGCGCTGGTGCGTTCGGTCCATCATGAAAATGGTATTCATGCTCCCTCGGCACACTGGATGCAAACTGGTTACTTCGGGCCCACGTTGGCTCGTAATGCTCCCCAGAAACCATCCTTCGAATCTGTCATCTCGCGATCCCTGGGGCCACGGCGAGCCCAGATGCCAGCTTATGTTACCGTGCCCAAGTCGGAGGCGTTTGGTTACCAGGGATCGGTCTACCTGGGCAAGGCCTACAATCCCTTTGAAGTGGGTGGAGATCCCAATGGGAAAGATTTCAAGGTCCCCAATCTCTCCTTGCCCAGTGGCCTGACGCTGAACAGCGTACAGTCGCGTCGCCGCTTGCTGGGCAAGTTTGATACCCTGCGACGGGATATCGATCAGTCGGGTGTGATGAAGGGGTTGGACACGTTCAAGCAACAGGCACTTGAAATGGTGGCTGGCGATCATGTTCGTAAGGCCTTTGATATTGGCAGCGAGTCACCCGCCTTGCGAGACAAGTATGGGCGTCACCAGTACGGTCAGAGCGCGTTACTGGCGCGGCGATTGGTCGAGGCCGGTACCCGTTGCGTGACGATCAACACGGGATATTGGGATCACCACAACGAGATCGAAAAGGGGCTTGAGGAACACCTGCCTCCGCTGGACCAGGCCATTGCCACGTTGGTGGAAGACCTGGAAGAGCGCGGCATGCTTGATGACGTGGTGATTTATTGTGCCGGAGAATTTGGCCGCACACCCTTGATCAATGGGCATGCCGGACGTGACCACTGGTCCAATTGCTTTACTGTGATGTTGGCGGGTGGTGGAATCCAGGGTGGCCGTGTCGTGGGGGCCAGTGAAAAGTTCGGTGGTGGTGTCAAGGAACGTCTTTCCACGCCGCTGGATGTGCTGGCCACGATCTATCATGCACTGGGCATTCCGCTCGGTACGCACTACGAGGATTCAACTGGTCGACCGGTCAGCATCGTGGGTAGCGGCAAGCCGATCCACGAACTTTTTTAACATGGCCAGGGGCTGCTACCGACCCGGTTGCCCGTGGCGAGGGAGAGAATGGTTCTGATGATGTTTTCCCGATACCTGCTGCTGGCAGGGTCCTGCCTCGTCGGGTTGCTGACAGCCACGCTGCAGGCCCAGGAAGAATTCAAGATCAAGGACCATTACGTGAAATCGGAACACATGATTCCGATGCGTGATGGAACCAAGCTGTTTACCATCATCTACCAGCCGGAACGACTGGACCGGAAGTATCCGATCATGTTGTTTCGCACTCCTTACTCCATCGCGCCCTACGAGCCTGATCGCTTCCGCCGTACGTTGGGACCATCGGACCTGTTTGCTGAGGAAGGGTACATTTTCGTCTACCAGGACGTGCGGGGGAAATTTAAATCCGAGGGGCAATTCGATGTCATGAAACCGTTGGCCAGGAAACCTGGTGGCCCTCGGGATACCGATGAAAGCACGGATACGTATGACACCATCGAGTGGCTGCTGGATCATCTTCCCACGCACAATGGACGCGTTGGACAATGGGGTATTTCTTACCCGGGTTGGCAGACCGTGATGGGGATGATTGATGCGCATCCGGCGCTCAAGGCCTCTTCCCCCCAGGCGTCACCGGCGGACATGTTTATCGGTGATGATTTTCATCACAATGGTGCCTTTCGCCTGATGTATACCTTCCACTGGCTGGCCTTTAACGCGGCCACGCGTTCGGGAGTTCAGGCCCAGCGTGACAAGCCGGTTTTTAGTTACGGGACGCCAGATGGCTACCAGTTCTTCCTGGACCTGGGACCAGTGGCCAATGTTAACAAGCGTTATTTCAAGAACCGTGTTCCCACCTGGAACGATTACATGCAGCATGGCTCGCTCGACACGTACTGGAAAAAACGAGATGCCCTGGCTTACCTGAAGAACATCAAGCATCCGGTCCTGAACGTGGCTGGCTGGTTTGACGCAGAAGATTTTTATGGGCCGATGGGGATTTACTACAAGATCGAACGAGAAACACCCAGCAATCAGAACCTGCTCGTGGTGGGACCCTGGAAACATGGTGGCTGGGCGTTTGGTAAAGGAGATTCACTGGGAGACATCCGCTTTGGCAGTAATACCTCGGAGTATTATCGACGTGAAATCGAGTTTCCTTTTTTCCAGTATCACCTGAAGGGCAAGGGAAAGGCGGAGCTGCCCGAGGCCATCGTGTTTGAAACAGGTTCTAATCGTTGGAACCGGTTTGACCACTGGCCGCCCAGGAGAGTGGTGCCGAGAAATCTTTACCTGAGAGCGGATCATCAGTTGTCATTCACGGCTCCCGGGGAAAAGCAGGGATTCGATTCCTTCCTCAGTGATCCGAAGAAACCAGTGCCGTTTTCGGCAGAGATTCGTAACACCCAGGGGCATACCTGGATGGTCGAGGATCAACGGTTTGCATCCAGGCGTCCGGATGTGTTGACCTATACAACTCCACCGTTGACCGAGGACCTGGTGATTGCCGGGCCAATCATTGCGAACCTGCAGGTTGCGATGACAGGAACTGATGCGGACTGGATCGTGAAATTGATTGATGTGTTCCCGGAAGATACTCCCAATGATTCGCCGCGCGGGGAAGAGATCGAGATGGGAGGTTACCAGATGCTACTGGCCGGGGAGGTCTTTCGGAGCAAGTTTCGAAACAGTTTTGAAAAGGCTGAACCGATTGTTCCCGGGCAGGTTACCCACCTGGAATTCGATCTGCGTGATAAGCATCACTGTTTTCTCAAGGGGCACCGGATCATGGTGCAGGTGCAGAGTAGTTGGTTTCCGGTGATCGGTCGTAACCCACAGAAGTTCGTCGATATTTACCACGCCAGCGAGGCGGACTTTCAACAGGCCACGCACCAGGTCTATCGATCACGGGAAAATGCCTCGTTCCTGAAGTTAAATGTGTTGCCGGCAAAGTGAGATGTGGGCGTGTTTTTAACGGCTGGGTAGCTCTTTTCTGAATTGTGACCGTTGTGGAATGCCGATATAATCCATGGTTAATATGTCACGTATGATTTCAACTGCCGCCTGTCGGGGTCCTCATCTGTCTGCTGGCAGGGAGTATGGATCCCGTCGTGAATTCCTGCGAGCTGGCTTGACGGGATTTACGACGTTGGGGCTGGCCGAACTCTATCATCGCCGGGCCCTGGCAGCGAACCCGAAACAGCAAGAGAAGACTGCGGTTATTCTCGTCTGGTTGCGGGGTGGTTGCAGCCACCTCGATACATTTGATCCCAAGCCGGATGCGCCGACCGAGTACCGGGGACCCTATACCCCACTGCGCACCAATGTTCCCGGGATTTTCCTGACCGAGTTGTTACCCAGGCTTTCCAAGATTGCTGACAAGTATGCGCTGTTGCGATCCATTGCTCACGGGGGAGGTGGCCATCCCGCCGGATCCCTGCGTGTGCTCGGTGGAGATCCTGCTAATCAGGACAAGTTAAAACCAGTTTACCCGGACTGGATGTCGATCGTGAGTTACCTGCGTCGTGATCCCACGCGGCGGATTCCCAACTACGTGGCCGTGAATCCAGTTGACCGCTATGACAGTTTCACGATTGCCGGCCCTACTTACCTGGGGCCTGCCTATGCACCATTCAAGGTCACGGGCGATCCGAATCATCCGAACTTCGAGGTTCCCAACGTGGGGATGAAGGCAGACCAGGTGGCCCGTTTCCAGCAACGTGTTCAGCTGAAGAGTAATTTTGACCGGTTGCGAACTGCGATCGACTCGACGGGCATGATGCAGGCCCTGGATGCTTACGAGGCCCAGGCCATCAGGATGTTGACCCAACCGGAAGCACGCGATGCATTTGACCTTTCAAAGGAGTCAGACCAGGTACGCGAGCGTTACGGTCGTAACCAGTGGGGGCAACAGTGTCTCATGGCTCGTCGCCTCGTAGAAGCAGGTGTGGACGTGGTGGCCACCGAGTTTGATGGACCGCTGTGCGGGCGTGTTGCCAACTGGGATGATCATGCGGTCAATCACCATGTGTTCCAGGCGATCAAGCACCGGGCTCCCTTTTTTGACCAGGCGGTCTCAGCCCTGATCGAGGATGTTTACCAACGCGGACTGGATCGGCGAGTCATGGTCATCGTGACCGGTGAGTTTGGTCGTACACCCCGGATTTCTCATGTTGCCAGCAGTGGTGGCGGGGTGGCCAGTGGTGCCAAGGGAACGGTTCAACCAGGTCGAGATCATTGGCCTCGTGCGAACACGATGCTGTTTGCTGGTGGTGGAATCCAGACCGGCCAGGTGATTGGTGCAACCGATGCCCACGGCGAGGATCCGGTCAGTCGCCGGGTTGGGCCTGGGGATTTCCTGGCGACAATCTACCAGCACCTGGGTATTGATTTTGACCACCTGGCGTTACCCAATTTTGCAGGCCGCCCGGTTCCCATTCTCAGTACGGGAGCTCCGATCCCGGAACTGGGGCGAACCAGTTAAGCCAGCAGTCCCTGGATGACTTTTCCATCCTGGCCATCGAGCAAGGTCTGTTCACGACCATTTTGCTTGTAGCTCAGTTGTTGCGGCAGCAGGCCGAACAGGTGCAGCAGGGTCGCATGATAGTCAAAGTGATTGACGATATTTTCCACGGCACGATGTCCGAATTCGTCGGTGGCGCCATAGGTACCACCGGCTTTGAAGCCTCCGCCGGCCACCCACATGCTGAAACCGTACGTGTTGTGATCACGGCCGACGTTCTTGACACCAGTATCGTTCTGGATCACGGGCAGTCGTCCCATTTCACCACCCCAGTGAACCACCGTGGAATCGAGTAAGCCTCGTTGTTTCAGATCCTTGACCAGGGCAGCAGCTGGTTGATCTACCTTGGTTGTCGATTCGGGTAACCGGTTCATGATGCTGCCATGATGATCCCAGTACTGGTTCTTGGTGAACAACTGGATAAAGCGGACGCCACGTTCGACGAGGCGTCGGGCAATCAGGCAACGGGTACCGAATTCCTGGGTGGCAGGATTATCCAGGCCATACATGCGATGAGTTGCCTTGGTTTCGCGGCCCACGTCGAGGGCTTCATGGGCGGATGTCTGCATTTGCGTTGCCAGGTCCAGGTTCGCGAGCCGGGCCTGCAATTCCAGCTCGCGTGATCGCTGTTGGAAGTGTTGTCGATTGAGTGTTCCCAGTAATCGGAGGTAATTTTCCTGGACCTTGCCCTGGAGCTCCCGCGGGGGTTGCAGGTTGAGGATACGTGGTTCGACGGGTCGAATGACCGTGCCCTGGAACAGTGACGGCAACCAGCCATTGGACCAGTTGAGAACACCCTCGACCGGTAATCCCTTGGGATCGGTCATGGCCACGTAAGCGGGCAGGGAACTGGTTTCAGCGCCCAACCCATAGGTCAGCCAGCTCCCCAGTGCAGGTCGTCCGGATTGGGTGCGGCCGGAGTTCATGGCGTGGATGGATTGTCCATGGTTGTTAACACCGGTACGCATCGAGCGAATCACCAGGATGTCATCCACGATTTCACTGAGGTGGGGCAATAGTTCGGAAACATCCGTGCCACCCTGTCCATGCTTTTGAAATTTCCACGGGGAACCCAGCACGCGTGAACTGGCCTCGGCCGCGTTATCGTACTTGATCTTGCCGGGAAACTTTTTCAGGTGCAGCTTGTTCAATAGTGGCTTGGGATCCAGCAGGTCGACCTGGCTGGGACCACCCTGCATGAACATCGAGATCATGGCCTTGGCCACGGGTTCCTTGTGCGGTGTCTTGGCTTTCAGACTATAGCTCTGCAGGCCCAAGTCAGGTTTGAGTGGATTTGCCGAGACGTCTTGCTGCCGACCCAGCCAGGCAGCTGCCAGTGGCGCCAGGCTCATAGCTCCCCGGGCCAGGAAGTGTCGGCGATTGGCAAGTGGTTGAATGTTTTCCCGCATAAGGGGATCCTCTATCATCAATGACTAATCGATGTAAATGAATGCGTTGGCACTCATGATGGCCTGGCAGGCGCTGGCCAGTGCACGTTGTCGCGCCGTGGTTGCATCCAGCTTACTGTCCTGCTGCTGAAGTTCACGCTGCTGGTTCTCGACGAATGCCTGTAGTAACTGGTTGTTCTCGGGGGTTGGACGCGTACCATAGGCCAGCTCCCAGGCACGGTCGAGTTGCGCGGCGAGTTGGTCACCTGCTTCGTGCATCACGCGATCGGCAAATTGTCGGGAGTACTTGACGATGAACTGGCTGTTCATCAACAGCAGTGCCTGGGGTGCCACGTTGGAAAAATTACGCTGGGCACAATTCGGGGAAAGGGTTGCCAGGTCAAATGTTTCCAGGACGGCCAGCGGTCGCGAACGACGCACCTGGATGTACACGCTGCGGCGGAAGTCTTCACCCTGCATCGGGATGACCTTGGTGGGTTTGCGTTCACCATCCAGGAACTCGATACCAACGATAATCTGCCCGACCGCATCTTCCATGACTGGAACGGATGGTCCAAACATTTTCTGGTTGAGCTGGCCACTGACAGCCAATACCGAATCTCGTACGGCCTCGGATTCCATGCGACGAATCGAGCTGCGTGCGTAAAGCCGATTGTTCGGGTCGATTTCATCCAGTCGTGGTGTGCGCTGTGATGACTGGCGAAATGCCGTGGATGTGACCAGCAGGCGATGCAGGTGCTTGAGTTGCCAGCCGTTATGAACCAGTTCGTCTGCCAGCCAGTCGAGTAATTGGGGATGACTAGGACGTTCACCCAGTTGCCCGAAATCCGCGACCGTATTCACGATGCCTCGGCCGAAGTGGTGAAGCCAGATGCGATTGACCATTACTCGAGCAACCAGTGGATGTTTTCCGCTGGTCAGGTGACGTGCATAAGCCAGGCGTCGCCCGGTCGATTCCAGGGTTGCATTGTTGGATGCTACGGTGAGCGGATGCTGCTGATTCAGTACGGCCAGTTCACCAGCCTGGATCTGCTCGGCCGGTTGCGTGTGGTTTCCCCGTCGAAAGAGATACGTGGCAGGGGTATGGTTCCTGGACTCCGTGAGAGCACGAATAAAGAGTTCCTTGGTGATGGTGCTGCGAATCTCCTTGGCCTTCTCGGAAAAATCATCCAGTTCTTTCTTGGAATCGATGGTCTTGACCTGGGTGGCTACCTGGCGATATCGAGCAACTTCCGCAGCTGCTTCCGGGGCGTAATCCTTGAGGGTAACGGCCGTCACTGCCGGCCCGGGAAATTGCTTTAGCAGCGTTTGCTGGGTTTCTGTCCGTTGCTTTGCCGGTACGGTAAGAGCCGCACTGACGGCAGCTTGTTGCGGCGCAGGCAGGGCCACCAGTTGTTCCTGTTGGACTCGCTGGAGATGATCCGTTTCTTTTTCGACGGCTATTTTTTCGATCGCGGCAGCCCGTTGAGAGCGCTTGCGATTATAGAGGTACAGCGATCCACTGCTGATCTTTCCCACGTTGGGATATTCATCGAGCAGGGCGACCTGTTGCTCGGTACGTTCCTTGGCCGGCTTTTGATAGGCTGTTTTGAGTGGTTCGCGCAGTGCTTTGGGAAGGATGAGTAGTTCTTCCTGAAGAGTTCGGTCCAGGTGACCTTGGAGAACGACGCCTCGTTCTTTTTCGACTTCCTTGGCGCGGGCCTCGATCGTTGCGGCCTGCTGCCGATCTTTTTCCGTGTAGAGTGAAATGCGTCGCTGGTTGGGAGTCTTCCATTGTTTCCAGTCGAGTGCCGGTTCGAAGATGGCTCGCAAGCGGTGGTAGTCGGTATGGCTGATTGGATCATAGCGATGGTTGTGGCAACGGGCACAACCAACAGTTAGCCCCAACAGGGAAGACGATACGATCTTGATCGTATCGGCCATCACCTCGTTACTGGCCACAGACCGATCAACACCTCCGGAGGCAGTGCCGTCTGGTGCCATGCGCAGGAATCCCGTGGCGATGACCTTTTCCCGTTGCGAAGGTGTCATGTCCTGGTAGTTGGAAGTGACTAGTTCGTCGCCTGCCAGTTGCTCGATAATGAATTGGTTGAATGGCTTGTCCTGGTTCAGGCTCCGAATCACGTAGTCTCGATAGAAGTAGGCAAATTCACGTACCGGGTCCTTCTCGGTGTATCCCTCGGAATCCGCGTAGCCAGCCGTATCCAGCCAGTGGCGTCCCCAGCGTTCCCCGTAGCGGGGCGATGCCAACAGGCGATCGACCAGCCGTTCATACGCGTTGGGGCGATCATCCTGCAGGAAGTCCTGAACTTCTTCCGGTGTTGGAGGTAGGCCCAGCAGGTTGAAAGACAGCCGACGGATCAGTACGACACGCGAAGCAGTGGATGAGAACGAAAGGTTTTCCTGTTCCAGTCGGTAAAGTAGGAAACGATCGATGGGTGAACGTACCAGTTCCGGTCGCGTTACTGTTGGCAATTTGGGACGTTCGACAGGTTGGAATGCCCAGAAGTGAAGTTCCTCGTCAGTCAGTTCATCTGCCGCGATGGTTGGCGGTTCCTCACGTTGTGTGAGCGCACCCTGTTGAATCCATTGTTCGATGACCTGGATGTCAGCGTCCGAGAGTTTCTTGTTTCCGGGTGGCATCTCGCCTGACTTGATACGGTGCAGTATCAACGATTCTGCACTCTTGCCCGGGACCAGGCCAGGGCCTGATTCTCCACCACGAACGATGAACCGCCGCAACCGCAAGTCTAGTTTTCCCTTCTGGACATTCTCCTCTCCGTGACATTGGAAGCAATGTGCTTTCAGGATGGCTCGGATCGGTTGTTCGTAGAACAGTTCCTCTGCGCCGAGATGATGCGTGCTGGCTGCGAGCAGCAGGGCCATCGTCAGTAATAGGAGTGGATGTTTCATGAAATCGTTGGGCAGGTGGGACCGGGATCCTGGGAGCTTCTATTTTACATGGTCCGGGGCATTTTAGCACTATTGTTGCCAGTCCCGGGATCTATTCAAATAGCAGGGGCACGGGGAATTTCAGCAACGGGGGTAAGATGGATATCAGCATGAATCGCCGCCATTTACTGCAAGGTGGGCTGGCAGGAGCAGCGTGCCTGGCACTTGGCTCCCAGGTAGGTGCTCGATTTAAGGCTGAGTTTCCACCCGTACGGGTGATTACCCGTGGGCCACGGCATCATTGGTTTGGTTATTACGACAAGCTTCAGTTTGATCCGACCAGTCGATATGTCCTGGGCATGGAGGTTGATTTCCAGCATCGCTCTCCGACCGGCAAGGATCGGATTGCTGTTGGGATGGTCGATTTACAGGACGGTGATCGGTGGATTCCGTTTGGTCACAGCAAGGCCTGGAACTGGCAGCAGGGATGCATGTTGCAATGGTTACCGGGATCGCAGACGCAGGTTCTTTGGAACGATCGGCAGGGAGATCGATTCGTCTGTCATATTTACGATATCCAGACAAAGAAACGTCGTACAATTCCGCATGCCATTTACTCGGTGAGCCCGGATGGTAAATCGGCAGTGGCTCCGGACTTCAGCAGGATTGGTGACGTGCGTCCCGGCTATGGATACGCCGGCCTACCGGATCCTCATGCTGATGAGCTGGCTCCGACGAGCTCCGGGGTCTTTCATATCGACCTGGAAACCGGGAAGTCCCGGCTGATCATCTCCTTGGCTGATATGGCCCGACTGGGTGTGATTCCCCAGGCCAAGCTGGGCATTAAGCATTACTTCAATCACTTGCTGTACAGTCCTGATGGTTCTCGTTTTATTGCCCTTCATCGCTGGCGTTATCCTGACGGCAGTCGTTTGACTCGGCTGGTGACAGCACGGCCGGACGGTACGGATCTGCGGATCGTGATTCCCAATGGCTACGCCTCGCATTTCATCTGGCGGGACTCCCAGCATATTCTTTCCCAGTCGCGTCATTATGCGGGCAACACGAACTGGGGAAATTTTCTTTTCCAGGATCAGGAGGGTGGCCAGGTCGAGGAAATAGGTGCCGGGGTCCTGGACGGTTCCGGACATCTGAGTTACCTGCCGGACAACGAATGGATTTTGAATGACACCTATCCCAAAGGGAAAGAGCGGTTGCAGACGCCTCACCTGTACCACGTGAAGAGCAAGCGTCGAATTGACCTGGGACATTTTCACTTGCCCAAGATTTATACCGGGGAATGGCGTGTTGATACGCATCCGCGGTTCAGTCCTGATAGTCGGTATGTTTGCATCGATGCGCCTCACGGAAACGCGGGGCGGCAGTTACACTTGATTGATATCCAGAGCCTGTTGACACGTAGTTGAATCGTGCGGGCAGGCATTACCTGTTGTTGAAACCTGTTTGTCCAGGAGAGCGGAGAACTTCTATGAAACCTTCACGCCGAAAATTCCTGCAGTCCACCGGAGCACTTTCCCTGGCGACCGGTGTGGCCGGTTCGTTGTCAGCCCAGTTGCCTGCCGAGAAGGCACAGTCGGATTACGTGGCTCGCAAGGGTGGGCCGATTCGCCATAGTGTCATGGGATGGTGCTTCCGGCCGATGAAAGCAGCAGACCTGGGCCGGCACTGTGTGCAGATGGGTATTACCGGCATCGAGGGAATTTCACGCGACGACTACAAGATGGCCATGTCCCTGGGACTGGAAATATCGCTGGTCAGTGGGGCCCATGGTTTCAAGGATGGACCCTGTGACCCGAAGTACGTTGACAAGGTGGTTGCCGGGCTGTCCGGGGCGATTGAACTGGCCGCCGAAATTGGCGCCAAGAGCGTGATTACTTTCACCGGGATGCGATTCAAAGGGATGGATGATGAAAAGGCTGCCACACGCTGCGTGGACGCCTGGAAGAAAGTTATGCCACTGGCGGAAAAGAAGGGGATCACGCTGGTACTGGAACACCTCAATTCGCGTGATGACAGTCACCCGATGAAGGGCCATCCAGGTTACTTTGGAGATGACGTTGATTTCTGCGTGGACCTGATCAAGCGGGTTGGTTCCAGGAATTTCAAGCTGTTGTTTGACGTCTATCATGTTTCCATTATGAACGGCGATATTATTCGTCGGATTCGCCAGTACAAGGATTACATCGGACACTATCACACGGCGGGAAATCCTGGGCGTGGTGAGCTGGATGATCATCAGGAGATTAATTACCCGGCGGTCATGAGAGAAATCGCGAAGACCGGCTTCAAGGGGTTCGTGGCCCACGAGTTTATCCCGACGTGGAAAGACCCGGTGGCCGCGCTGCGACACGGTGTCCAGGTCTGTGATGTCAGCTAGGAATTCCTAGCGGCGGGCGGGAAGCAGTGCCTTGCTTGGATCGTAACGCGGATTTCGAGTTGGCATCTGGGCAGCCACGCTGCGTCGCCAGCTTCTTAGTTCTGCCAGTAATCGTTGCGCACGTTCCGGTTCCTTGTCCGCCAGGTTGGTCGCTTCCCCAATATCCTTGTCGAGGTTGTATAACTCGAGCGACTGGTCGTGGTAAAATTCGATCAGTTTCCAGTTAGCGTTGCGAATAGCGCCGTAAGGATGATCTCCGCCGGCATGGTAATGCGGGTAGTGCCAGAAGAGGGCATCTCGTGAGATGCCCGGTTTTCCCTGGAGCAATGGAACGAAACTTTTTCCGTCCACCTTGTGCTGCGACTTCTCTCCTGGACCAATCGCAGTGATCTGCATGATTGTGGGAAAGAAGTCAATGGTCATGACCGGCGTGTCACAGCGACTGCCCGCTCGCGTGACGCCTGGCCAGTAGGCGATCATGGGAACCCGCACGCCACCTTCGTACGCTGCTCCCTTGCCACGTCGCAGGGGAGCATTATTCGTGATGCTGGTTTTCTTGCCCAGTCGCTGGGTCAGCCCGCCGTTGTCACTGGTAAAGAGGATGACCGTGCGGTCCGCGATCTTCAACTCGTTAATTTTCTTGACGATTCGTCCCACGCTTTCATCAAGGCTGTGGAACATGGCGGCGTAGGTGGCGTTGGTATGCGTTGCACCCGGGCGGACACGCGCCTGGTACTGGCGAACCAGGTCCGGCTTGCCCTGGATGGGAGTATGGACCGTGTAGTAAGCAAAATGAAGAAAGAATGGTTCATCCTGCCAGTTGTCGATGATTTTCAAGGCCTGGGTGGTGAGGTGATCGGTCAGGTACTCGCCCTGCTTGGCTTCGGGCAGCTTCATCTTGTTGGGCAGGAAGTAACCACCAGACGGTCCGCCGCTGAGCGTGCCACCGATGTTGATGTCAAATCCCTGGTGCTCGGGCATGTGTCCCTCGGAACCGAGGTGCCATTTACCTACATGGGCGGTTCGATAACCCTGTTTCCTGAGCGCCTCGGCAATCGTGGTTTCGGATAATTCGAGCCGCTTGTTCCAGTCAGGTATCGAGAGGATTTCCCAGGGCCGATTCTGGCCGGCGATCCAGTCAGTCAGGTGCAGGCGAGCCGGATACTTGCCAGTCATCATAGCGGCCCGGGTCGGGGAGCAGACGGTGCAGGCAGCGTAGGCGTTGGTGAACTTCATGCCACGCTTTGCCAACTGGTCCAGGTGAGGCGTGCGGTGCAGGTCGCTGCCGAACGAGCTGGGGCCATTCCAGCCCATGTCATCAGCCAGTAGTACAATCACATTCAGTCGGCCAGGAGCGGCTTTATTTGCAAGAGCAGCTTGACTTGCAGTCAGTAGCAGCAGGCAGAGCAATAGGCGGATGGTGGTTAGCATGGATCACTTTCACAGGATAAGACCGGAAGCCGCAGCGTTTTAAGCGTAGAGGTCACGGATCGGTTGACCATGGTCAATTTCCAGTCGTTTACGACCAGGGATAGCCAATCGCCTACCGTCGAGTCCCATCAGGTCCAGGACCGTGGCGTGCAAATCGGTGACGTAGTGTCCCGGTTCCAGGGCATGGAAACCGAGTTCATCGGTGGCACCGTGCACGTAACCGGGCTTGAGACCGGCCCCGGCCAGCCAGACGGTGAAGCCATGGGGGTGGTGATCACGTCCGTCGGTCCCTCCGGAACGCTCCTCGATTGCCGGGGTACGCCCGAATTCGGTGCAGAAGACAACCAGCACATCGTCGAGCATGGCTCGTTGCTTGAGGTCCTTGATCAGGCCGGCGATTGGCTTGTCGACTTTTTCACTCATTTGGGCATGGAGTGTTTTTAGTTTTTTGTGGGAATCCCATTGTCCGTAGGGAGTGGGATAAACCTGGATGAAACGTGCGCCTCGTTCGGCCAGGCGACGGGCCGCCAGCAGTCGTTGGCCAGCCACCTTGGTGGTGGCATTATTCAGGCCGTAGAGTTCTTGGGTGGCGGCAGTTTCCCGGCTCATTTCAATCGCCTCGGGGACAGCTTTCTGCATCCGAAAAGCTAGTTCGTAGGAGCGAATTCGAGCCTTTAGATTCGGGTCATCGGGATACTCAACCTGGGCCAGTCCGTTCAATCGGTTGATCAGTTCGAATTCATTGCGTTGCTCGTCCGCCAGGATTTGTGGACCACGCTTGCCATAGGGAAGCGGGTTCTTCGGATCCAGTGCCAGTGGTACTCCTTCATGCTCCGGACCCAGGTAGTTGGCCTCGAAACTCTTGCGCGTATCGGCGCGGGTGGGGCCGCCAAGTACGACGAACTGGGGTAGGTTGTCGTTGATGCTGCCGAGTCCATACTTGACCCAGGAGCCAATACTCGGTTGTACCTCGTCCAGCTTGTGGCGGCCGGTGTGAGTCTGGTTCTCTGCCGCGTGATCGTTGTCCGTGGTCCACATGTTGCGAACGAAGGTCAGGTCGTCGACACAGGAAGCCAGGTGGGGCCACCAGTCGGTCACCTCGATCCCATTTTGGCCGTGTTTCCTGTGGCCCACCTGCATCGGAAAAATCGTGGCGTATTTGTCTCTTACTTTTTCGATGACGCTTCGGGACCGCTCGTCGTGAAGCGGTGACTTGAACGGGTCGTCAAAGGGCGTTTGTTGAAACGTCTTGCCGGCATACTTGTTGAGTGCTGGCTTGGGATCAAAGGTTTCCATCTGGCTGTAACCGCCGGAGAGGAAAACCCAGATAACCGTC
>Ga0163108_10000658_pt1 | contig 25635 bp, 18 predicted proteins | sample Fk1155metaG_FD_109644 | JGI IMG/M metagenome (GOLD analysis project Ga0163108, IMG submission 109644) | Marine microbial communities from the Central Pacific Ocean - Fk160115 155m metaG | ecosystem: Environmental > Aquatic > Marine > Oceanic > Photic zone | place: The Central Pacific Ocean...
CAACATCGCGCTGTGGCGATTTCCCCCGTCGCGGATGCAGGCGGAGGTGGTTCGCGACAGCATTCTCTGGGTGGCCGGCAGCCTCGACGGTCGGATCGGGGGCCGCGAGATTTCCCAGGCGCAGGGCCTGGTCTCCCCGCGGCGCAGTGTTTATTTCGATCACCATGGCGAGGGCCGGATGGGGTTCCTGGACCTGTTCGACGCGGCCGATCCGTGCGACTGTTATCGCCGGACCAGGAGCGTCCGGCCACAGCAGGCCCTGGCGATGGTCAACAGCGAACTGGCGTTGCAGCAGGGGCGGCGGCTGGCGAGGCGTCTCTCGGAGACGGCAATCGAGGAGCCGGGGTTCGTGGCGGCCGCGTTTCGGCAGGTCCTGGCGCGGGAGCCGTCGCAGGCCGAGGCCGCGGCCTGCATCGAGTTTCTCGCGCAGCAGCTGACAATCTTCAAGGCGTCCGGTGCGGTCAAACCGGTGGCTGACCCCAAGCCGGCGGCGGTTCCGCCGTCGGCCGATTACCGGTTGAGGGCCCGCGAGAGCCTGGTGCAGGCGTTGTTCAGTCATACCGATTTTCTGACCATCCGGTGAGGGATGTCATGAGCGGAATCGACACGGGTCCCCCGTCGAGTCATCGACCGCGGCGGGCGTTCCTGGCTGACATGGGGTTGGGTTTCACCGGGCTGGCACTGGGGGCGATGCTCCAGCGCGACGGTCACGGCCGCGACGATCCGCACTTGCAGGCCCATCGCCGGCCCGACGGTCGGCCGCACCTCGTGCCCCGGGCCAAGAACGTGATCTGGATCTTTCTTTCCGGTGGCTACAGCCAGATGGAGACCTGGGATCCGAAACCGGCGCTGAACAGGTACGCCGACAAGACCTACGACGAGACCGAGTATCCCAACCCGTTGAAGGACCCGTTGTTCGACCTGCGGTCCCGGGCCGTTGTCGGCGGGACGAGACCCCATGCGAAGATCTTCCCGATGCAGGTCGGGTTCCGCCGTTACGGCGAACTGGGGATCGGCATCACCGACTGGTGGCCTGAGCTGGCCAGCTGCGTCGACGACATGGCGTTTGTCAGGTCGATGTACACGACCGACAACGATCACAATGCCGAGTTCCAGATGCACCACGGTCGTCACAAGCTCGATCCGCCCGAACCGGTCCTGGGATCGTGGATTCACTACGGGCTGGGAACGGCCAACGAGAACCTGCCGTCGTTTGTTTTCCTGGGCAAGTACAAGGACACGCGGGTGCGATGGAACTTTGACGCGAACTATCTTGGCCCGGCACACTCGGGTGTCGAGCTGTCCCTGGACCCGGGAAACCCGTTGCCCTTCGGCACGCGGTCCCGGGGCGTGCTGGTGGCCGAGCAGCGAAACCAGTTCGACTTCATCAACCGGTTGAACCGGATCACGGCGGTCGAGTATCCCGAGGACGCCGACGTGCGGGCGCGGATCAGGTCCTACGAACTGGCTTACCGGATGCAGCGATCGGTGCCCGAGGCGGTCAAGCTCTCCGGAGAGACACCCTCGACACAGAAGCTGTACGGGATCGACAACAAGACGACGGCCGTTTATGGACGGCGGTTACTGGCGGCGCGGCGGTTGGCCGAGCGCGGCGTTCGCTATTCGCTGGTTTACCTGAGTGATTACGGAGAATGGGACTCGCATACCAAGCTCAAGACACTCCACGCCCGATCGTGTGCTCGTGTCGACAAGCCGATTGCCGGGCTGCTCAAGGACCTGAAACAACGCGGCCTGTGGGATGATACGCTGGTGGTTTGTTGTACCGAGTTTGGTCGGACGCCGGGGCTGGAGGTGAGAAATTCGACCGAGAAGTTCACCGGCCGTGACCATCACCCCCACGGTTTCACGGTCTGGCTGGCCGGTGCGGGCATCAAGCGGGGCGTGATCCACGGCCGAACCGACGAACTGGGTTTTCATGCCGTCGAAAATCCTCACTACGTGACCGATCTCCACGCGACCGTGTTGCACCTGCTGGGACTCGACCCGCATCGCCTGGACATTCCCGGTCGCAAGCGGCTGGACATCGATTACGGCCGGCCGATCCACGAGATCCTGGCCTGACGGGAATCAGGGACTCGCCCGTCGCGCACCGGTCCATTCGACATACCGCAGCATGAACGCCTCGATCCCGGCACTCCACTCGGAGTGCCCGCTGCTGACCAGCACGCGTCCCTTGCCGTAACGGCCGGAGAGGATCGCCGGCGTGTTGACCATCACGGCCGGGTCGGCCCCGCCCTGGCCGGGGACGGCGGTGCGATACCAGGCCAGGACCCGGTAGTCGGACAGCTCTTTTTTCCTGGCCGGGGCAAAAATGGGTCCGTTGCCGTAGTGGTAGTCGAGTGGCCCGCGGTGGTTGCCGAACAGCGTTCGCCCGGGATCACTGAGCTCGATGGTCACGGTGCCGATTCCCCGGGCCCAGTGATCGTGATCGACGATACGGGCGTCGATCAGACCCAGTCCCCAGGTGTAGGGCCGTGTGGCCGCCATGTAGGCCCCGGCGCAGATTCCCACGTAACCGCCTCCCCGGCGAACGAAGTCCTGCACCGCCCGTCGCCCCGTCTTCTCGAGGGCATCGAACTGATGCGACGCCATGCCGCCGGGAAAGATCACCACGTCGAACCGGTCGAGAGCCCCGTTGCGGATCTCGACGGGCTGCAGCGGGTGACCCTCGATGCGGCGCAGCCCCTGCTGCAGATCCGAGACGAACGGCATCGGATCACCACTGCCGGGTCCGTCATAAATGCCAACGGCCAGGCGTTGGCCGCGTTCGTGTCGAGCGACCAGGTGATCGGCGTTGATGTCCCCGTCGATCATCTCCAGGTGACCGAGCAAGGCGTGCAGCATCAGCCGGTGTTGACGAATCCGTGTCGAAGCCCGGAAGGGCCGGGTGGGGGTCGTGTTTTGGCGGGCGGCGTTGACCAGCAGCATCCCGCGGGCGTCGATCCGGTCGGCCATCGCCAGCACGGGAAAGCGGCCGTCTTTTTTCGGTGACAGCCGGCGGAACCGGTTGGCAGATTTCGCCACGCTGGCGTTGACTGTCTTGAGTGCTCGATCCGAGGCGTTGTTCAGTCGGCGGGAATCCTCGTGGATCAGGCAGCCGCCGAACAGGTCCCAGCCGGTCCGCGGGTAATAGATGTCTTCTCGCAACCGGATCACCCAGTCGGGATCGAGCGAGTCGGCAAAATCCTCCAGCTGCTCGGGCAACGACGAGCCATCGATGGCCAGGGTGACCAGGCGTCCCCGTGCCAGGGGCCAGGCCTCCAGTTGGCCGAGAGCATGCAGGGGAAACCGTTGCCGCCTTGCGCCGCCGGCGACGACCAGCACGGTTGGCCCGGAAGTGGCCGAACGTGTCTCGGCCACGCTGGTGCCGATCGGGGGCCGGGGCAGTTCGTCTGCCGGGGTGACCCTGGCAAGGCCGATCAATGCCCAGGCGATCAGAATCCGCGGGGTCATGCCTGTTCCTCATTGTCGGTCCCCACGTCCTGGAACTCCGTGTATTCGTCGGGCCCGGGAAACCTCGGAGCGATCCTATCAATTCCTGCCGTACCGGTCGCGACCCGTCGGCGGATCCAGGCGAACCACGGAATCAGTCCCGAGGCACACACTCCCAGCGAGACCAGTGACGTGCGACGGAAGTCCTCGGGGATCGTCAGGATGGCAATCGTGACGATCAGCCAGGCGGCGGCGGCCGCGGCGATCGACGGGCCCCAGCGTCCCAGCGAGAACGTGCCGAAGCGATGCGGCATTTTCGAGCGACGCGCGAGGTAGGACAACACGGTCAGCAGGTAGATGGTCGCCGGCAGGACCGCGGCGGCCAAAAGCAGTTGCTGGATCGACTCCGAGAAGATCTCGGCCAGAACCCCCAGGACCAGGATCAGCAGGATGGCCGGAACCGGGACGGCCGATCCCGGAGAGACACGGCGAAACAACTGGCTGGCCGGAAAGACATTGTCGCGGGCCATGGCGTACACCAGTCGTGATCCCGAGGCCATGATGATCAGACCACAGGCAAACACCGAGACGACGACCAGCCCGAGGAACAGGTTCGACATGGTCGATCCCAGGTTGATCCTGATGATCTCCGGCAGGGGATAATCCGAGGCGGCCAGGGCCGGCAAGTTGGTGATTCCCAGCGTGACCACGACCAGGAACACGGTGCCGACGCCGCCACTGACGACGACCGACCAGACAACCGCTCGCGGTACCGTCGAGGCGGCGTCGATGGTCTCTTCGGAGAGGTTCGCCGCGGATTCGAAGCCGACCAGCGTGTAGGCTCCCATCAGGCAGCCCATCAGCCATGGTGTCCACCCCTGCCCGGCACCCGTCAGCGGGCTGGGCTGGCCGAGGATCTCCAGCGACGGCCCGTTACGAAGTGCCAGGAATCCAAACAGGGCCACCAGCCCCACCATTCCGGCCATCTCGGTGAAGACGGCGACCGAGTTGATCACACTGGCCAGTCGGACTCCGAAGACGTGGATCACCGCCTGCAAGCCGATCACCGTGCAGACAATCGCCGTCAGCCAGGCCGACCCGGCGGGAATCTCGAAAACGTGGCCGATGACATCGGCGATCACATGATCAACCGACGGGACGACGATGACCAGGAAACAGACGGCAATCCATCCGGTCAGCCAGCCCCAGGCGGGACCGGCCAGGCGGGTGACCCACTGGTAGGAATAGCCCGTCAATGGCATCCGGGAGGCCAGTTCGGCAAAGACCAGCGCCACCAGCAACTGGCCGACGGTCACCAGTGGCCAGGTCCACAGTCCGACAGGGCCGGAGTTCTCCAGCAGGGACTTGTAATTGGCGAAAATGCCCGTGGTAATGGAGATAAAGGAAAAGGAGACGGCAAAGGAGCCGAAAAGACGAATAGTGCGTCGCAGTTCCTGTGTGTAGCGAAACGACGACATCGCCTGCTGATCGTCTCGGCTGCCGAGGTTGCTGGGGCTGGTCACGGGGAGTGTGTCCGGAAGTGAGACAGTCGCGATTGGCGATTCTAGTCATTTCTCGACCGGCTCTGCTGCCGGTGAAGTCGAAGTTTTACCCGGTTTGTCGATATGCTGGGGGGGGGAGAAAGAACAGTGAGGAACGATGGCAAACGATAACGGATCGGATCACGCGGCTTTCATGACGTCCGGGGGTGTTGAAGGTCGCGAGTTGGCTCCTGGCTTCGAGGTCAGGACTTACCTCTCGACGGACCAGGATTCTCCCAGTCTCAACAGTGGATCGGCCACCGTGATGCCGGGGGGCGGGTTGCCCTATCACAGGCATCCGACCGGCGAGCTGATCATCTGCGTGGTTGGCCAGGCCGACGTGTATGTCGAGGGGCGACGCTACCGGTTGGATCCCCACGATGCGATTCACGTTCCCGCGGGAGTCGCTCACGGTCTTCGCAACGACACCGCTGATCCGGCGATCATGCACACCGTCTTTCCCACGGGAACTCCCGAGCGAGATTTCGTTGAAGATGCCTGGGGTGTTGAAGATCGAACCGAGACCGACGCCTCGGTGCCGGAGAGCCTGGTGGTGTTCACTCGCTCGGCGGTTGTACCGCTGGGTGACCTGGCCGACGTGCTCAGCCTGACCGATCCTCTCGACACCACCCGCGATGTCGCAGCCAGGATTGTCCGGATGGCACCCGGTGCGGTGTTGGACCTGGCCGCCGAGGATCGGGACCAGTCGTTGTTTCTGGCGGTCGGGGCGGCGGTGTGCGAGGTCGGTGAGCAGCGATTCGACATGACCAGTTTCTGTGACACCGTCTGCATTCGCCGGGGCCAGTCGCGAAGGCTGCGCAACGCGGGCACCGAACCGGCGGCGGTGATCATTGCCGAGGGGCGATGACCTGGGTTTAGTCGAGGCCGGGAATCGTGGCGTGGTCGGCCAACCGGCTGATCTGCGGTGGAACACCCGGCAGCAGCCGCAGTTTTCCCGCATCGAAGACGGTGTGCAGGATCGAGGCAATCAGGTGCCGTGGTGTCAGGTTGTCGGAAACTGGCTGGCCACCGTTGCGGGTCGACTGGCCGATCACCCGGCCACCCCTGGTGCCCCCGCCGTAGACCAGCAGTGGGGCCAGTCGGCTCCAGTGATCGCGGCCGCCCCGCTTGTTGATCCGGGGAGTACGGCCCATTTCGCCGCTGCAGATCAACAGGATGTCGTTCTGCAGTCCTCGCGATTCGATGTCCTCGATGAAGGCAGCGACCGCGTGATCGAAGGTCGTTCCCACGGCCTCCATGCCCTCGACCATGTTGAGATTGTTCTTGTCGGCGTGCATGTCCCAGACACCGTCGTAGCTGGCGTGCACCGTGACAAACCCGCAGCCGGCCTCGCACAGCCGTCGGGACAAGAGCAACAGGCGTCCCAGGGTGCTGGCGTGACCGGTATAGAAACCTCGCTTGCCGCGATTGACCTTGTCCCAGTTGTGCGAACGCACCAGAGGGCTGGTGTCGTAGTGGGCCAGGACCTTCGGGTCCTCCCTGGTGAGATCCAGTGCGTTGGCAACACCGCCTCCCAGCAACAGCTGGAAGGCCTGCGACGTCAACGAGTCGATCGTGTCGAATTGTCCAGAGGCGTCGAGGCGGTTGTTGATCCGGTCCAGTTGCGAGAGCAGTTGTCGCCGATCGGAGAACAGGCGATTGCGATCAAGCCGGACCGTCATGTTTTCCTGCAGCTTGCCACCGGCGCCGGGTACGAATGGGGCGTAGGTATCGCCGTATTCGCCGGTGGCCGAGAGATTACCCCGTGCCCGCCCCTTGGTCACCTTGTTGCTGACCGCCTGGGGAAACAGCACCATGTTCGTCGGCAGTCCGGAATCGATTCGCGTGGTTCCGGCCACGCGGGCGTAGTGAACACCGATGTTGGTTTCCAGTGAATCGGGTCCGACGAACGGACGGATATTGTGGCCGCCGTTGTTGGTCTGGTAACTGCGGACCACGGTCAGCTTGTCGGCGTGACGGGCCAATCGCGACAGCGTGCCGCCGAAGTGGACCCCCGGCAGGCTGGTCTGGATGGTTCCGTTGACGGTGCGAATTCCCTCGGGAGCGTCCGGTTTCGGGTCGAAGGTCTCGAACTGGCTGGGTCCTCCCTGCTGGAACAGGAAGATGACCGACTTGCCCGACAGCGCGTTGGACTCCGAACCCGCCCGGGCACGACCGGCCATCAGCATCGGCAGGGTCAAGCCGCCGAGTCCGAGCGTGCCGACCGACAGCAACTCGCGGCGACTGACGCCACGGTCACGTTTAGGTCCCTGCTCTCGGATGCTCAGCATGAACGGCCCCGCGGGCAAACGGTTCGTCAACGACTCACAATATATGCACTCTACTTGATTCGTCGGTGATAGGCGACGTTGACCTTGAGGCCGGAGGGCCGGCGTGGCGCACCCGGCTCGCTGGACCGCTGCTGGAAGCTATTCCTGGACCTCGCAGGCATCGGCCAGCGGTCGAAGTTTCACTCCCGTCGCAACGCCTAGATCAACTCGCGGACTGGAACGCCGCTGTCGAGCAGGTATTGAGGACGACCTCGTGGGTCGGCGATCGTGATCTTCGTGGCTTCGATGTTGAGATTGCGATAGAGCGTGGCGAAGACGTCCTTGAACTCGATCGGTCGTTCGATCGCAGCACCGGCCGTCCGGTCGGTGGCACCGATGACCTGTCCGGGCTGGCAGCCGCCGCCAACGATGATTGCCGGGCTGACGCGGGGCCAGTGGTCGCGGCCACCGTTCTTGTTGATCTGCGGTGTCCGTCCGAACTCGCCCCAGGCAACGATCGTCACGTCGTCGAGCATGCCGCGTTCTTCCAGGTCGCTCACCAGAGCCGTCAGGGCCTGGTCGATGATTGGTGCCATCTGCCGCATCCGCGGGAAGTTCTTTGAATGCGTATCAAAGTCGCTGATCGTGAGACTGACGATGCGGACCCCCGCCTCGATCAGTCGCCGGGCCAGCAGCAGTTTCATCGATCCCTCGGGACTCTCGCTGGTCACGAATCTCTCGATCCCGTCGGGTGGAGCCTGGTAGCGGGCAATTGTCTCGGGGGACTCTTGCGAGAAGTCCATCGCGTTGGCGAACCGGCCGGAAGTCAGGATCCCGACCGCCTGCTGGGTGAACCGGTCCATCGCGTCCATCATTCCCGATGCGTCCGACTGGCGGCGGATGCGGTCGAGCCCTGCCAGCAGGCCCTGTCGCGAGCGGAGTCGGTCCAGTGACAGGCTGGTGTTGAGAGTCAGGCTGGTCGTGTGGTTGCCACCCAGTCTTGCCAGTTCACCCATCATTCCCTTTTCCAGCTTCCGCTGAAAAATCTGCGAGAGATCAGGGCGGAAGGGGCCGAAAGAGGGACCCAGGAATCCCGGACGGCCGCTGTTGCGGACCAGGGGACGACCTTGCATCAGGTCAACGTAGGCGGGGGCGACATCGCTGGTCTTTCCCAACAACTTGTTGATCACGCAGCCCATTGCCGGTCGACCGCCGATCGACTGCAGATTGTTCTTGCGATAACCACTTTGACACTGAAACGCGTCATGAGCCCCGGCCGAACCGACCAGTGATCGGATAAAGGAAAACCGGTCGGCCATCACCGCCAGTTTCGGAAACAACTCGCAGATCTGGAAGCCGGGCAGGCTGGTCTGGATCGGGAGGAACTCGCCGCGGATTCCCGACGGCGAATCGGGCTTCATGTCGATCGTGTCCAACTGCGGCGGTCCGCCGTCGAGATGGATATTGATGATTGCCTTGTGCGAGGAACCGACGCCGGCGGCATCCTCGGCACGTAGCAGGTCGGCCAGTGTCAGTCCGCCGAGTCCCATCGCTCCGGCGGTCAGGAACCCGCGCCGCGAGACACCATCGCAGTGTCTGACCGATCGACCCGGCAGCGTAAACATGGCCAACTCCCAGTGCGGCTCGCCCGGAATATCAGGCGGCGCCCAATGCCCAGAATCCCACGAATCGGAAGGAATTGCAACATCGGAAGCAACCGATGCGAACCCCTACAGCGCATCGGCGTTCAAGGGTTTGGGAGAACAGCTGAATCGGTAGGCCCGGTCAATTCCATCACTGAGGGTTCGGGCCCGATCAACGCTGGTCGCGGGCCCGCCTGGCTTGCTCGAGCAATTTTCGCGGCTGGGGATCGTCGGGTGCGAACTTGACGGCGGTTTGCAGGTGCCGGGCGGCGGCCGTGAAGGCCTTGTCCTCGAGCAGCAGTGTGCCCAGGACGGTGTGAGCCCGGGCGTGGTCGGGTTCACACGCGACGGCTGCACGCAGCGAGCCGATTGCGGCGCTGCGATCGTCTTGTTGCGCCTGGCAGAGGCCAAGATGATAGTGGGCGGCGGCGTTGTCGGCCTGGTGAGCAATCGAGCGTTTGAACCAGCCGGTCGCCTTGCCCCACTGCCCGGCATCGAACAGTTCGATGCCACGCAGCAACAGCAGGTGCGGTGACCCGGGATGGTGCCCCAACGCCGCCTGCAGGGCCGCCTCGGATTCGACGATCTTGCCGGCCTGCAAGAGGGCTCGCCACAGTTCGATCTGTGCCGCGAGCACCCCGGGATTGCGGTCAACGGCTCCCTGCAACACGCGGATTGCTGATTCGGTCTGTTGCTGCTCCAGCAGGAACTGGGCGTGATCAAGGGCCCGACCCGGATCACGCCGCAGCAAGCCCAGTTCGTTGGTGATCGGATCGGGGAAAATGATCGAGCGTGCGGGAAGCCGTTGGACGATTTCGAGTTGTCTGGCTGCCGCAGCCGGTTGATTGAGCCTGTGGTGGATTCGTGCCAGCAGTTGGTGGGTCGCCCGGGTGTCGGGTCGGAGTTCAGCCGCCCTGCTGGCATGGGCCAGACTTTGTTCCAGGTGGCCCCGCCGGTACTCCCACCGCGCCCAGGCCAGTTGTGTCCTGGGGTTGTCCGGTTCGAGCGTCCGGGCAACCTGCAGGGGGTCTTGGGCCTCGTCGAGTTTTCCCAGCGCGATGAGCATCTCGGCGAGGCGAAGACGGAACAGGACCCGGTCAGGCTCGGCGGCAATGGCCCGGCCGATGCAGGCAACCGCTCGATCCGGGTCGGTGCGTTCGAGTTCGATTCCCTGCAGGAAGGGCCAGCGGCCATCCTCCGGATCAAGCCGTTCGGCCTCTGCGAACACCACGATCGAATCGGTGCCGTAGCCGCAGGCCATCAGGATCATGCCCAACCGGCCCCACGCCTTCCCCGATCGAGGTTGTTCGCGGGCCGCTTTGCTGGCTTCACGAATTGAATCGGCAACATCGGGATAGGCGTTCTCGAGGTCGATGACCGGCAGCCGAGGCATCGGTTCGGGCCAGGCGTTCCAGATCGCCACGATCACGACAAACAGGATCCACCCCACCCACGGGATCCCTCGCTCAATTCCTCGTGGAGCTTTGCCGTCGATTGTCCACCAGCAGCGCCGCCCGCCCGGATCGGTCTCCTGCTTTGGCGATCCCGGTTCGAGTTGACTCATGGCACCGTTCCCCGGCCATGCTCGAGCACACGCAGGCGATCGACCGGTCCGCCGGAAAACAGCTCCTCGCTGCCATCGGGCCAGACCACCTCGATCCGGTCGATCTCGGTCAGGGATCCCAGTCCAAAATGGACCCGGGGATCATTCGAGGCCAGGTAGCTGAATCCAGGATTGGCCAGCTGAACGAACCGTCTCGAACCGGCGACCAGCGTCACCACGGCACCGTGGGCGTTGCGTCCGCCCAGGTCGGGTTCGACCACCCTGACCTGCAGCCAGTGTCCGGCACCGGAGAAGTCGTTGAAGTAGATCCGTGCCCGACCGGCGGTGTTGGTGATGACGGCATCGACATCACCGTCGTTGTCGATGTCGCCAACGGCCAACGCTCGTGAAACCTCGATCGTGGAAACAAACGGGTCGCTGCTGCCGCTGAACTCGGTGAACTGTCCGTTGCCGGTCGCGAGGAAGATCTGATTGGGTTCGGCGTAGTCGTCCCAGAACGACCGGGATTTTCCGCTGCCGCTGCCGCGTCGTTGGGTGCGACCGTTGGCCAGTAACAGGTCGAGCCGACCGTCGTGGTCGAGATCGACGAAGGCGGTGCCGAATCCGGTCAGTGCGAGACTGGGAAGTGCCAGCCCGGCCTGAACGCACCGTTCGGTGAAGCCCTCGCGGCCGAGGCTTCTGTAGAGCGCGTTGTTTTCTCCTTCGAAATGCGTCACGAACAGGTCGAGTTTCGCGTCGCCGTCGGCGTCGCCCACCGCGATGCCCATGCTTCCCTGCGGTCGGCCCTGCATGTCGACCGCGCAGCCTCGCAGAACCGCTTCATCCCGAAAGGTTCCGTCGTGCTGGTTGATCCAGAGGAAGTTGGCCATCTGGTCGTTGGCGACGTACACGTCGGGCCAGCGGTCGTCGTTGAAGTCGGCGCAGACGACTCCCAGCCCGGTTCCTCGCTGGTCGGCGATCCCCGAGGAAATCGTGACGTCGCTGAACCGGACCGGCACCCGGCGGTCGCCGCCGGCAACCATCTTTCCGGTCTCGTTGTGGAAGAAGCGGTCGGTTGTCGGTTCGAAGGCCTGCGGTGCGCAGAATTCTTCACGGCCCCGCAGGTAGCGGCAGCGTTTCGACGGGTCGTAGCGAACGTAGTTGGTGACGAACAGGTCGAGCCAGCCGTCGCGATCGTAGTCGAAGAAACAGGCCGAGCAGCCCCAGCCGCGGTTGTTGATTCCCGCCGGTCCGGTGATGTCCCGGAAGGTGCCATCGCCGTTGTTGAGGTACATCCGGTCGGGACCGTAGTTGCTGACATAGACGTCGGGAAACCCGTCGTTGTTGACGTCTCCGACGGCGATTCCCATCGAGTAGGCCCGGTCGTCGAGTCCTGATCCGGCGGTGATGTCGACGAAGCGGCCGTCGGGTTCCTGCCTCAGCAGGCGATTGGTCGTTCCCGCGGCAGACTCGACCAGCTGGCGGTGTTCGTCGATCGGGGCCGTGTTGGCCAGGTACAGGTCCAGGTCACCGTCGCCGTCGATATCAAGCAACGCCGCGCCCGACCCGAGAATCGCCGGGAAGAAGTAGCGGTCGGGATCCTCGACCTGGTGGACGAAGTCGAGTCCGACCTGCTCGGTGACTTCGCGCAACAATGGCACGCCCTTACTCGACTGCCCGATCGGTTCATCGACGGGCGCCGGGTCATCACGGTCCCAGCGGCTGATGAGAACGCCGACGACTGCTACCGCGAGGATGCTCGTGGCGATCATTGTCCGGCGATTTGACGGCATGTGCCCGTTTGTCCGGTTCATTGTGAGCCGACGCGATTCCCAGTCGTTGATCATTCGGCTGGACCCACCGGTTTGTTACCAGTGTGAAGTGCGAGAGGGGGGATTCGAACCCCCAATCCCTTTCGGGAACCAGATCCTAAATCTGGCGCGTCTGCCAATTCCGCCACTCTCGCCGACTCTTCTCCCAGTGTCTGGACCCTTCATCGGTGTTCGGGACAGTCATTCTAGTCGTACGCCGAAGGCGGCTCAAATAGTCACTGTCGGTGTCTTCGCGAGTTGTGGACCAGGAGCGAGCCGCGGTTGACAGTATTCTGGAGGCCTCGCAGAATTGGCCCCTTCCGGCGTCAGGTCCTTGACGTTGCCATCGCGTTCGCTGTTCTTCCACCAGTCACGGTTTTCCCTCGAAAGGTCCGCCATGCATCCCGGTGACGACGCAACCCGTGTCGTGGTTACCGGGATCGGGGTCGTTTCGCCGATCGGCATCGGCAGCGAGGCGTTCTGGTCGAGCCTGCGCGAGGGCCGTGGAGGAATCGAGCGACTGCAGACCTACCACGGCGACTCGCTGCCGACGAAGTTGGCGGCGGAAGTCAGCGACTTTGACCCCCTGCAGTACCTGCCGTCGCAGAAGGTGCTGAAGGTGATGTCGCGGGACATCCAGCTGGGAGTGGCGGCCAGCCACATGGCGATTGTTGATGCGGGGCTGAATCGGGGCATGTTGGCACCGGAGCGGGTGGGCGTGTCGTTCGGGGCGGGGCGGATTTCGAGCCGGCCGGAGGAACTTTCCGAGGCCGCCCGGTCGCACGGCGACTGGAACCAGGACAGCCTGGAGCTGATCACGCCGATGTGGCTTCTGAAGCGGTTGCCCAACATGCCGGCCTGCCACGTGTCGATTGGCCTGGACGCCCGCGGCCCGAACAACACGATCACCTCTCGCGACACGTCGGCGCTGCTGGCGCTGGCTGAAGGGGTTGGCGTGATCGAGCGGGGTGCAGCCGATTGCATGGTCGTTGGCGCGTCGGCCTCGTTCATTCACCCGGTCGACCTGGTGAAACTGGGCCTGGTCGAGATGCTGTCGCAACGCGACGACGATCCGGCCAACGCCTGCCGCCCGTTCGACGCCGCCCGCGACGGAACGGTCTTGGGCGAGGGGGCGGCCGCGTTTGTCATCGAACGGATCGACCACGCCCGTGCCCGGGGGGTGAACTGTTACGCCGAGATCCTGGGAGTGGGGGCTGGTTGCGATGGCCACCGGGGCAGCGATCCGGACCAGGCCGGCGAAGGGCTCGTGCATGCGATCACCGCCGCGCTGGCCGGGGTCGGCCTGGCTCCCGGAGATCTCGGGCACATCAACGCCCAGGCCAAAGGGGCACCCGTCGAGGATCGGGTCGAGGCTCTCGCCTTGCAGCGAGTGCTGGGGGAGCGGGCTGGCGCGGTCCCGGTCACGGCACTGAAGAGCTATTTCGGTCACTTCGACGCCGGTGCCGGTGCCGTGGAACTGGCCGGCAGCCTGCTGGCGCTGCGGCATCGATTCCTGCCGGCGACGCTGGGTTTTCGTTCACCGGATCCGGGATGTGAGCTCGATATCGTCAGTGGCGAGGGGCGGGCGCTGGAGAACCCCGTCGCCCTGTCGATCAATCGATCCGAGTTTGGTCAAAGTGCCGCGGTGGTGGTCCGGGCGCCCTGAGGCGGCTACCATCGCATCAGCGAGTCAGAGCGGGTCGAGCGGCAGAACCAGGACGAGCGACATGTCGCGGCCCAATTCCCCCACTCCGCAACGATCACGCCCACGGCGTCGGCGGCAACTGATCCGCGTGACCGAAACAGTCAAATCCTCGACAGGTTTCGAGCGGTTTCGGCGGGCCATGCAGGGCAGCGGCTTCAGTGCCGTCGTCAGTGTCGCGGCACACGTGCTGCTGCTGTTGTTGCTGACCTGGTTTGTTGTCCGCGGCGAGGGTCTGTTGAAGGCCGAGCCGCTGGACCTGCGGTGGTTGACGGCCCGGGAGGTCGAAGAAGGCCAGTCGGCTCGTGCGCCGGTACGGATTGCCTCGATTCCCGACGGCACGCCGACGGTGCCGGTGGTTCCGGAAACCCCGGAGCCCCCGATGCCGGCCCGACCGGCCCGACCGGCTGTCCAGCCCGTCGATGTGGCCGGTCAACTGGCGACCAGAAAACCGGAAAAGAAACGGCTGTTGCTGCAGAGAATTGATGAGGGAGGCAAGAGCGACTTAGCGGTTCGCAGTGCCCTGGGCTGGTTCGCCCGTCAGCAACTGCCGACGGGAAACTGGCGATTGCACGAGGGGTATCCCGACGCGGGGCGTCGTACGGCACGCACCGACACAGGCGCGACCGCGCTGGCACTGTTGTCATTCCTGGGGGCCGGGTTTGACCATGTCAGCGGTGAACACCAGAAGACGGTTGCCGGTGGCATCAACTGGCTGGTTGGTCAGCAACGGCCCGATGGCAACCTGTTCGACATTGACGAGTTCGGCCGCGAGGAGACCTATTACGCACACGCGATGGCGACGATTGCCCTGTGTGAGGCGGTGGCGCTGACGGCCGACCGGCGGGCAAGCCAGGCGGCGACCAGGGCGGTGAAATTTCTGGTGGCGTCGCAGCAGCCGATCCAGGGAGGGTGGAAATACCAGCCCCAGACCCCCTTGACCAACGGTGACCTGTCGGTGACCGGCTGGGCGCTGATGGCGCTGCATTCGGCACGGATCGCAGGAATCGAGGTGCCCGGGGACGCGTTCCTGCTCGCGTCGAATTTCCTGGATACCGTCGAGATCCAGGATGGGGCAAGGTACCGCTACGAGCCGGAGTTCCCGGTGACGCCGGCGATGACCGCCGAGGGCCTGTTGTGCCGGCAGTGGCTGGGTTGGCCACGAGACCATCCTCAACTGGAGAACGGTGTTGGTTACCTGCTCGGACCCAAGCACCGTCCACGCTGGCAGGATGGTCGTCGCAATGTCTATTCCTGGTACTACACGGCTCAGGTCCTGCACAACATGGGCGGACCCGAGTGGGAACAGTGGTATCGTGATGCCCGCGACCAGATTGCCTCGCACCAACTCCGAACCGGTTCGGTCCGCCGTGGCAGTGATGTCCGTGGCAGCTGGCATCCCGGCCAGCCGATCGGCCAGGCAGCCGAGAAATCCGATATTGCCGGTCGGTTGTACCTGACGGCGATGTGCGTCCTGGTCCTGGAGACTCCCTACCGTCATGCCGGGTTGTATATGCCGGTTGACGAGTCCGAAAAAGGGAAGCCGGAAAGCGGTTCGACCGGGAAACCCGACCCCAAACGCTAGGCTTGTCGTGGATTGGGGTTTGCAGTTGCCAATCGCGGCGTCAGAATGTCCGCCCGTCGAGGCGGATCCAAAATGAAGGGGTTGGTCCAGGCGGCTATTGCGAGGGCCAAGGGTCCTCCGATCAAGTTTCCTTAATCGGCCTTGCTGGCATGGACGCCGCCCTTTCAACGCTGCAATCGCTTCGACTGCCTCGAGTGGCCGTGGCCGAATCACCGGCGCCTGCCGCGTGGTTTCCCCACGGCAGCTGCCGTCGGGACGCCCGGTGGTGTTCGGCGGACAACTGGCGGACGGAACCGGTGGCCGGGACGGCCGGTCATCGAACGGGACGGGAAATGCCCCCGGCGGCTCACCTGGTCGGCATTTGCGGATCGGGCATGCAGGCGCTGGCGGAACTGCTGGTCGGGATGGGCTGGCGGGTCAGTGGCTCTGACCAGTCCGCCGGAACGAACATGAGCACGGTGTTGAAGCAACGCGGTCTTTGCGTTCACCAGGGTCACGAGGGAGCTCATCTGCCAGCCGAGGCCGACGTGCTGGTGTACAGCCAGGCAATTCCGATGGGGAATGCCGAGCGGGTTGGCGCGGCCGGTCGTGGCATTCCCCAGTGGTCCTACAGCGAGATGCTGGGGCGACTGATGGCCGAGCGGACCGGGGTGTCGATCGCCGGGACGCACGGCAAGAGCACGACGACGGCGATGCTCGCGTCGTTGCTGCAGTCGGCCGGCTGGTCTCCTTCGGCAGTCGTCGGCGCACAACTGCTCGACGGGGCCGTCAGCGGCTGGGCGGGCGACAGCGACCTGCTGGTGGTCGAGAGTTGCGAGTACCGTCGCAGTTTCCTGGACCTGTCACCGAAATACGCGGTCATCACCGGGATCGAATCCGATCACTTTGACTGCTACGAATCACTCGACGAAGTGACCGAGGCCTTCGGCGAATTCGCCGCCGCGATGGACCCCGACGGCCTGTTGCTTGTCCGTGGTGATTGCACGGCAACGCGATCCGCCGCCGCGCGATCGACGGCCGAGGTGAGAACGTTCGGGCGGCGTCCCGGGCTGGACTGGTGGGCTGACGACGTGTGTCGGACGAGAACCGGCAGCCGGTTCCGATTGTTCTTTCGAGACGAGTTTCAATCCGAGATCAGTGTGCCGGTCCCGGGACGCCACAACGTCGACAATGCCCTGGCTGCTGCGGCGATCGCCGGTGAACTGGGGGTTGACGTTCGCCAGGTCCGTGAAGGACTTCATGCCTTCGCGGGGATCCGTCGCCGGTTTCAGCGGGTGGGTTCCTGGCGAGGCGCGACGGTGATCGATGACTATGCACATCATCCAACGGCGGTCAGGGCGACGCTGGAGACCGCGCGAGAGGTATTCGGTGATCGACGGATCTGGTGCGCATTTCAACCCCACCAGGTCTCCCGGACGGTTGCCCTGTTCGAGGAATTTGTCGATGCCTTCGAGGTGGCCGACGAGGTGCTGGTTCTGCCGGTCTTTGCCGCTCGCGAAGACGACCAGCGACCGATGCGGGTTGGTGACGAGTTGGCCAGGCGGGTGGGAGAACACTTGACCGGTCAGCGGCGCTGCCGCTTCAGTCCTTCTCTTGACCGCTTGGTTGAGACATTGGACGATGAACTGCAGACAGAGGATGTGCTGATCACGATGGGGGCCGGGGATATCGACCGGGTTCAACATGAGTTCACTCGCTGACTTCAGCGAAATCACCCAGCGCGAACGTTCCCTGGCCGAATGGACGTGGTTGAAGGTCGGTGGGCCGGCCGAGTATCTTCTCGAGCCCCGGTCGGTCGAGGAACTGGTTGCGGTCGTGCGTTGTTGTCATGACAACGACGTGCCGCTGCAGGTGCTCGGTAGTGGATCCAACCTGCTGGTGGGTGAAGCGGGTGTGCGGGGCGTTGTGCTGCGGATGACGGCCGAGGCATTTGGCGAGATCACCGTCGATGGCACGACCGTGACCGCCGGCGCCGGTGCCCTGCTCTCGCACGTCATCTCGCACACCGTTCGTGCCGGCCTGGTTGGCCTGGAGACACTCGTGGGGATTCCCGGCACCGTGGGAGGTGCGTTGCTGGGCAATGCCGGGGGGCGTAGCGGCGATGTGGGACAGACGGTCCGCAGCGTGACCGTGTTGACCGCCGCCGGCGAACAGTTCACCCGGACCGAGGACGAGTTGTCGTTCGGGTATCGCCAGAGCAGTATCAACGAACTGCTCGTGTTGCACTGCACGTTCGGGCTGGCCGAGGGCAACGTCGAGGAAACCCTGAAACGGATGCGGAAACTGTGGATCATGCGGAAGGCCACCCAGCCGATGTCCCAGCAGTCGGCCGGATGTATCTTCAAGAACCCTCGCGGGATCAGCGCCGGCAGCCTGGTCGAGCAGGCCGGGTTGAAAGGGGAGCAGGTTGGTGGTGCCCGGATCAGTGACCGGCACGCCAACTTCATCGTGACCGATTCCGAGGCGACTGCCGATGACGTCCAGACGCTGATCGAAACCGCCCGCCGACGGGTGGCCGAACAGTTCGGGGTTGATCTGGAGCTGGAAATCCGGATCTGGTAAGACACGCCGCGTGTCACCATTCCCCGTGATCCCAGATGATTCGTCGGACGATTTTCGCCGTGTGACCGTCGTGGCCGGAGGGGCGTCGCCGGAAAGGGAAATCAGTCTGGCGAGCGGTCGCGCCGTGACCGGGGCGTTGAAATCCCTGGGGATTGATGTCCGTGAGATCGATCCGGTGGACGCGTCGCTGGCCGGACGCGACTGGTGTGACGGTGAGGTGGTACTGCTGGCGCTGCACGGTTCCGGTGGCGAGGACGGGACGGTCCAGGCCGAACTGGAATCGCTCGACGTGACCTACACCGGGTGCGGTGTCGAGAGCTCTCGGCTCGCATTCTCCAAGAGCCGGACCAAGGTCCGCTTTGGAGAGCATGGTGTGCCCACACCGGGGGCGGTCACCCTGGGGCCTGGGTTTGATCCGAGAACGCTCGATGAACTGCTTGCACAGTTTGGTCTTCCGCTGGTGGTCAAGCCCGACACCCAGGGCAGCAGCGTTGGTGTGCGGCTGGTCGAATCGCCTTCGGCGTTTTCTGCGGCGGTAGCAGAGGGATTCCGCCTGGGAGAACACGTGCTCGTGGAACGTGCGGTGGCCGGTGAGGAGTGGACGGTCGGCTTTCTGGACACCTGGGCCCTGCCGCCGGTGCGAATCAAAACGCCTCGGCCGTTCTTTGATTTCGAGGCCAAGTACCACGACGACCGGACCGAACTGGAATTTCCAGCCGTTGAGCCGGGTTCGACGGCCGAACGCGTGGTCGCTGTGGCCCGGCGTGCCTGCAAGGCGCTCGCGACTCGTGGCCTGGTCCGGGTGGATCTGCGTGTCGATGAGTGGCAGCGACCGTGGGTCCTGGAAATCAACACGATCCCGGGACTGACCGACCACAGCCTGGTGCCTCGCGAGGCAGCTCATGCCGGCCTGACACTCGGTCAACTCTGCCAGAGGATGATCGGGTCGGCACAGTCGGAACCTCGTGGCTGGCATATCCGTCAGGATCAGATGGTGCGATCGGCCGTTGCCGGTGTTTCCTGAACACCGACTCGCGGATCGGTTCGGCCCGGGCCGATGATACCGGATGGGTCCGTGCCGAGTTCAAACAAGAGTGCCGCCATGGCCGACAAGCCAACCGTAAGAAAGAACAACCGGAGTCTTTACCGGCTGTTTCTGCGGCCGGGCCCGTTCGTGCTCGTGGCCCTGGGCATCGCTGCGACGGCGATTGTCCCCTCGATCATCTCTGAATTGCCCCATCTCTCCTTCCGATCCGAGTACCGCTTGACCCGTGATGCGGTGGTTGTGACACCCGGGCCACCTGACTGGGTGCCGGAGGCGTTTCTCACGCAGATCATCGACGGAGAACTCTGGCCGGTCGAGGGCACGTCGATGCTCGAAGAGACCCTGGTTGGGCAGATTGCCGGGGCATTTGCAGCCCACCCGTGGGTTGCCGAAGTCGTTCGCGTGGAACGGCGGTTTCCCGCTCGCGTGATGGTCAAGGTGAAGTACCGTCGCCCGGTGGCCTGGATCGAAGTGCCGGGCCAATCGATTCCAGTGGACGTGACCGGGGTGTGCCTGCCCAAGGAAGATCTCGCCGTGTCCGACTCGAGCCGTTACCCCCTGGTACGGGGTGTCGTTTCCCAGCCCCCCTCGCAAGTCGGGGTGGCCTGGGACGATCCTGGTCTGCTGGCCGCGGCGCGGCTGGCCCGGGAACTGGGACCACACTGGGAGTCGTTTGGGCTGTCAGCGATTGTTGTGCAACGGCGGGACGAGGAACCCGCAGTCGATGACCGGGTCTTCCTGCAGATGCTGACCCGGGGCGGATCTCGTGTCGTGTGGGGTCGCCCGCCCGGGACGCGGCATCCCGGCGAATTGACCGTCGCCCAGAAACTCGGTCGTCTCAAGCAGTTCATTTCGTACTTCGACTCGCTCGATCCGCCGCAGGGTCCCTACGAGATCAACATCCGTCATTGGCGTGAGATCATCTATCGTCGACTGGGGTCCGAGAGTGCCCAACGGATGAGACTGCCGGTGATTCGCTGAAGGCTGCTTGACCGTCGTCTGTGGTCGGGTTTCTAATGAAAGGGAACCTGCGGTGGCCCGTGGGCGGTTTTTCAGGGGAGGGGACCTGATGGCAGAGCGTCGTGCAGCCGACATGCCGTTGCGGGAAGTGTTCACCGAGGCCGAACGACTGGCCCGGGAACTGGTCGATCATCTCGAGAACGGGTTCCTGCCCAAGGCATCGGGTTTACGAGATCTGGTGAGTGTCAGTGACCAGGGCGTGGGGGCCGACGATGTGCATGACGTCACTGTACGGAACCACGCCGCCCAGTTGCTCGATCGGGCTCGTTTTGCCAACGAACTGTATAAGCGGTTCGATGAGTGTGTTGAGACGATTGGCCAGAAGGTGTCGCGGATCACGTCGGGCCAGTGAGCGAAAAGGTTTTTGACCGGCTCGGCTCGGCTGGTATAATCCAGTGACCTCTCATTGGACGCCGGGTGTTCTGCCCGGCGAGCGGTCAATCCGCAAAACGGTCATCTCGACAAACGTCAATGGATCCTCACAACCCGTTATCGGCATCGCCGGGTAGTTCATCGGTCCCCGCGCCGGTGAATGACTTGCCTGACGATGCGGCTGAAACCGTAATCAGTGCCGAGCAGCGCTGGCTGGGGGACTCCATGTCCGTTGGCCCCGGCTCGACGCTGTGTGGTCGGCTTTTCCCCGAGATCGATCCGGTCACCGGTGCGGAATCCTCGGCAGTAGTCAGTCCGACCGGGATTGAACTCGACCACTTCATCATCGATGAACGGATCGGCATTGGCGGGATGGGTGCGGTCTTCCGGGCCCGTGACACGCGGTTGGGACGCGCCGTCGCCTTGAAAGTACTCAACCCGATCCAGTCGCGAGATCCCGGGGCGGTGCAGCGGTTCCAGAACGAGGCCCGGGCGGCGGCCCAGCTGGACCACGACAACATCGCGCGGGTGTTTTTCATCGGCGAGGATCGAGAGCTTCACTTCATCGCGTTCGAATTCATCACCGGGACCAACGTTCGTGACCTGATCGCCAACCGTGGATCGCTCAATCCCGACGATGCGGTCAACTACACGTTGCAGATTGCCTCGGCACTGGTTCACACGATGGCCGTCGGCGTGGTGCATCGGGATATCAAACCGTCGAACATCATCATCACGCCGACCGGTCGGGCGAAGCTCGTTGATCTGGGATTGGCCCGCAATGTCGGGCCCACCGAGACGTCCGGCGACCTGACGTCGGATGGAACCACGCTGGGCACGTTTGACTACATCTCGCCCGAACAGGCTCGGGATCCGCGGAACGTGGATGTCCGCAGTGATATCTATTCGCTCGGCTGCACCCTGTACCACATGCTGACCGGCGAGCCTCCTTATCCCGAGGGCAACGCCTTCCAGAAACTGCTGGATCACCAGGGCAAGCAACCGCCTGATCCGAGCCAGAAAAATCCCCGGGTTTCGGAGAATCTTTCGATCATCGTTCGTCGCATGATGGCCAGTGATCCCGGGAAACGGTTTGCAACGCCCGAGGCGCTGATTCGCGAGTTGATGTTCGTGGCTGAAGAACAGGGGCTGAAGGGTGTGTCCTCGGAGGGCATGGTCTGGATGTCGGCCGGGGCATTGTCGGCCAGTCCCCTTGATCGCCACCTCGGCTGGATGGCCACGGTTGCCGTTTTGCTGGTGGTTGTTCTGATCTTGAGGTTTCAGCCCGTTGATCGATCCCAGTCACCGGCGACCGGGGATCGACTGGCATTTTCCGACGACGGCGGTTTGCCGGTGGGGAGCTCCGATCCCGCTCAACTGCCGTTACTGGCCGAACAGGTTGCCGGCCGCAAGGTCACTTCCGCTGATGCTGGCAATACTGCTGCCACGGGTGCTGTCGGAACCGGTTCCGACGGTCAAACCAGCGGTTTGCCAGCGGTGGCAACGGCCGGACCGTCCGAGAAGACGGCTCCCGAGCCGTCCGGACCCGCTCCGGTGGCCAAGACATCGTCGGCAGCGGATGAACCCGATGGAAGTCCTCCGCCACCGAAGCCGAGAGTGACCGAGGATCCCCGGACAACCCCGGGTGTCAAACCGGCGGCGGTCGTGTCGTCACCGGTCATCGTGATTTCCGTGGATGGTGGACGACCGCGAGCTTATCCAACACTCAACGCCGCGCTGGTCGAAGCTGTTGACGGCAGCCAGATCGTGTTGCAGTACAACGGGGTTCGTGTCGAGAACCCCGTGAGAGTGACTCGCAAGAACATCACGATTCGTGGTGCCGAGGACTTTCGGCCGGGGATCGAATTTCGGCCGATCGCTGGTGGCGACGGGGTCCAGCCCCGCATGTTGACCGTCACCGGGGGGCCGTTGCAGGTGATCAACACCGAGTTACGGATGGTTGTCCCGCGGATGGCCAGTGAACCGCTCGCGCTGTTCTCGTTGCAGCGACCCGAGCAGATCCGGTTGCGGGATGTCGTCGTCACGATCGTGAACCCGGGGGTACGCCCGGCCGCGGTGATCGAGTTGACGCCGGCACCCGGCCAGATGCGGAACATGAAGAAGATGATGAAGGAGGAGATGCCGGCCGAGCCGCTGGAGTTGACGATGGATCACAGCTTCATTCGTGGTCACGCCGACCTGATCTATGTCCGGCAGACGGATTCGGCCGAGGTGTCTCTGAACCACTGCGTCCTGGCGCTGGGAGGATCGTTGCTGCATGCCGTCGGTGCCTCCGGGACCGCGCCGACAAAACGAGGTCTGGTTGAACTCAAGCTCGTACACATCACGTCGCTGCTGGGCGAGAACCTGGTCCGGATGGACAGTGGCGAGACGCGTCACCTGCCGGGTGTCATGGTGCGGTCGCGTGACAGCATCTATTCGCATGCCACCAACCGACCGCTGGTGGCGATGAGTGGCGACACCGACGTCGAGTTGTTTCGGCGTTTGTTCAACTGGCGAAATCTCGAGAAGAACTTTTTTGACGACTACCGGGTCTTCTGGTGGCAGGGTTCGGACCAGTCGGCCGTCGGTTTCTCGGCGTGGCAGCAGCTCTGGGAACCGGCAGGTTCGCGCAACGAGATGCTGTCGTGGCAGACGCCTCGCACCCTGGGTGACGCGCTGACCTTCGACCGGCTCGGGCTGTCGGATTTTCGGCTCGACGACGCCATTCCGGAAAATCGCCCGGTCGCCACCGACGGCAGTGATGCCGGCGCCGACCTGGAACGGTTGCCCCCGGTGATCGGGTCTCCTCGCGACTGAAACCACCTGTTCTACGGCGCGGCCTACGTGTCCGGGTCGCTGAGGCCGGCGATTCGGGGAATCTGATCCGCCGGAATCGGTTCGTCGAGGCGGGCTCCCAGCTGGGCGACGACACGAGCGGCGGCGTGATTTGCCAGCCGGGCTGATTGCTCGAAGGTCATCCCGTTGGTGAGACCGTAGAGAATGCCGGCGGCGAACATGTCGCCGGCTCCTGTGGTGTCGACGGCATCGGCGGGAACACCCGCGACGCGGGTCACCTGCTGGTTTTCGATCAGCAGCGCCCCGTCGGCACCGAGTGTGATTGCGACACGTTCAATCTCGGCACCGAGTCGACGGGCACACTCGTGAGTGTCATCGATCTGCAGCAGGCTCCTTGCTTCTTCCTCGTTGCAGAACAGCAGATCGACCGGACCAGCCACCAGGTCCAGGAACTCGTCGCGGAACAGGTCGATCAGGAAGGCATCCGACACCGTCAGTGCCAGGAGTCCGGACCCGGTTTCGGCTGCCGAGATCGCCCGGTAGGCGGCCTGGCGAGGGCTGTCGGCGCTGAAGAGATATCCCTCCACGTAAACGGCGCGGGCCGCGGTCACCAGATCCGGGGCGACGTCGTCGGGACCGACCTCCGCCGACACGCCCAGGTAGGTCAGCATCGTTCGCTGGGCATCATCGGTGATCAGGACAACGCAGGTACCTGTCGGGCCATCGGAAAACGGCACATCGACGGTGACCTGGTTCTGCCGCATGTCTTCCAGGCAGAAGTGTCCCAGGGGATCGTCACCGATCTTGCCGGCATAGGCCGTGCGGCCTCCCAGGCCGGCGATACCCAGGATTGTGTTGGCGGCCGAACCGCCGGCAGACTGGCTACGGGGCAAGTCCCCCAGCGCGTCGAGCACCCGCTCCTGGGTTTCTCGATCGACGAGCGTCATCACGCCCTTGGCGAATCCGAGCGATTCGAGCAGGTCATCACTGACCTGGACCTGGATATCGACAAGCGTGTTTCCCACGCCGTAGACGTCGAGCGTCATGAAGTTTCCTGTGCTGTTGTGGCCCTGTTGTCATTGCCGGCAAACAGGAACGTCGCGGTCGCCGTGGCAATCAACCGGTCGTTCTCGGCATGAACCTCACCCGCGGCCACGATGCTCTGCCGACCGACGTGGCTGACACTGGCCGTGGCCAGCAGGCGATCGCCGGAGACGGCCGGCCGGACAAAGTTGATGTTCAACTGGGTGGTGACCGTCAACCGCTGCGGTGGGGCCATCGTGTCAGCCGCCATGCCCAGGGCCGTGTCCAGCAGCGCGGCAGTCACGCCACCGTGCAAGATCGGGCAGTTCCTCAGCAAGCGATCATCGACAGTCAACGCGACTTCCGAGGTGCCTTGACCACGGTGGATTGGCTTGATGCCGAGCAGATTGGTCAGGGGCGACCCGGTGGAATCAGTGGATGGGTCGGGGGCATTCATGGCTTCTGGATTGTTCCATCGGGGTTGCGAACGTTGCCCCAGAACAGGTCAAACGAGGGATCATCGTCGACCGGGAACCGGGAGGCCAGTTCCTCGTCGAGATCAATTCCGAAACCGGGCTGTTCGTTGGCGAAGTAATAACCGTCGCGCAGTTGAGGGCAGCCCGGGAACACATCAAGTTCGGCGGCGGTAAATTCGCGAGCTTCCTGGATCCCGAAGTTGGGGACGGCCAGGTCGAGGTGGACGTTGGCAGCGTGACCGACCGGCGACACGTCGCCGGGGCCGTGCCAGGCGGTTCGCACCGCGAAGAACTCGCACAGGGCAGCCATCTTGCGGGCGTAGGTCAGGCCACCGACTTGCGAGACGTGAACGCGGATGAAGTCGATCAGTCGCTCCGAGACCAGGGGCACCCATTCGTTGGGGTTGTTGAACAGTTCGCCCATCGCGATCGGAACGCTGGTCTGCTGGCGGAGATGTTGAAAGTACCCGACATCCTCTGGAGCAAATGGGTCCTCGATGAAGAACGGCCGGAAGGGCTCGAGGTCCTTGCAGAGTTGGATTGCGAGGATTGGCGGGATTCGCTCGTGGATGTCGTGCAGGAGTTCCACTTCGTCACCCAGGCGATCCCGGATGTGGGCAAACAGGCGAGGGATCAGGCGGGCGTACGGTTTGTGTGTCCAGGTTTCGGTGCGTTGATTCTCCGGAATCGACGCGTCGCCACCACCGCCGGGGGACCCGTAGGTTGACGCGCCGGGAACGGTGACCTGGATCCGGACGTTGCGGTATCCCTCGGCCAGGAATCCCCGGGC